>Ga0209692_10000663_pt1 | contig 68418 bp, 57 predicted proteins | sample tdDd472_FD_187129 | JGI IMG/M metagenome (GOLD analysis project Ga0209692, IMG submission 187129) | Marine sediment microbial communities from the Atlantic coast under amendment with organic carbon and nitrate - tdDd47.2 (SPAdes)... | ecosystem: Environmental > Aquatic > Marine > Coastal >... | reverse complement strand
TGCTGAATGATGACATAGTCGAAATGGATGCATATATACGAATTGGAACACCGGTTATCATTTCACATTAAAGGCGAGGATGTGCATCCTCACCTTTAATGTGAAAACGCTTTCAACAGCAAAATGACATAGATTTTAAAGGTTGACATTATTCCGGCAATTGCGGAATATTGTCCCTGATTTTTTATTTTATTGGAGGCCTACATTGCTTAACCTTTTAACAGTTGCCCATGCTATGGGACAGAGCCCCGGCGGGAAAGGGGCGGAAGGCGCGGGAGGCTGGCTGAGCCTTGCTCCTATCGCGTTAATGATTCTCATTTTCTACTTTCTCCTCATACGGCCGCAGCAAAAACGTGAAAAAGAAAGAAAACAGTTGATTGAAGCTGTGCAGAAGGGTGATAAAGTCTTAACTGTTGGCGGAATATACGGAACAGTTTCATCAATAAAAGACGAAAATATCGTAATTCTGAAAATTGCTGATGGTACGAAGGTAGAATTCGCTAAAAGTTCTATTCAAACAAAAGTATCCTGATTGTGGTGCAGATGTCTGATAAACTAATTATACTAATCCTTGTTATCTTCTGCGGCACTATGCTTGCCGCTCAGGTAACAACCCCTGAAAAGCCGGCCGGTGCTGTGAAAACAGTTATTCCGGATAAACCTGCGGTTCCTGAAACACCTGCAGTCCATGCCGTAAAGGAAAAACCTGCGGAAAAGAAGGCAGTAGTTAAAGTAAAGCCTCCGCAGAAAAAGGCAAAGATTGTTAAAAAGGAAGTAGAAGCAAAACCTGTTGATAATGCATCCGATGGCAGGCTTTTACCGATAAAAGAAGGAAGTTTTAAGTATAAAAGAATTCCTGAAATTGTAATTGAAGAGGCAGAGAAGGGAGAAGAAGAAGATTTTGTTCATATTCCTGACGAAAACCTCGAAGAAAGCGGGAAAAATACGGTAGATACCGGAGAGAAGGGTTTTCTCGGTCTTAAAAGGGAAACTTCCGACTGGGTTGCAAAAGTCGGGCTTGCCCTCCTACTGATTATTGTTTTTCTCCTCTATCGCGTCAGATCCCGCGGTAGCAGAAGCGTTCACAGAAGTTTCCCAAAATAATTAATAATTTTCCTGGCAGGTAAAAAAGATGACACGAGGAATGTTATATAAAGCAGTATGGATACTGTTTCTTATTTCTGTTTCAGCTATACTTATCATCCCCACGGTTGGTGAGAAGCGGATGGAAATAACTTTCAGAGACAATATAACGACAGAACAGAAAAAAGTAGTAGCAGACAGGTTCCCCGCTGAAGAGTATACAGTTGAAAAGGCTGAAAAAGGCCTGCTTGTAACCGGCAGGGGCCTTAATGATGCGATTGTAAATGGTGTGAAGATTATTCCCGGCGTCATTGATGCAAAACTGCTGAAACACTGGGTAGAAGAAAAACTTCTCGCCAAAAAGATAAACCTTGGTCTTGACCTTCAGGGTGGTATGCACCTTGTTCTCCGGGCTAACTTTTCAGGAATTGAAGAAAAACTGAAGCGTAAGCTGACGGAAAAAGATAAAACTGAAATTACCCAGCAGGCTCTCGAGCTACTGAGAAACCGGGTTGATAAATTTGGTGTATCCGAACCTTCCATCAGGCCGAGCGGCACCGAAGCTATTGAAATTCAGCTTCCGGGAGTAAAAGATCCGAAGGCGGTCAAAAAGGCTCTTGGTGATACCGGGCAGCTGGAATACCGTCTTGTGGATGACAAGTATACCGGCCTTGCAATGAGTTGGATGGCTGAAAATTATAAAGACAAAAAGCTTCCCGCCTCAGCAGAGCTTCAGGATGAGTTGCTGAAGAAAATTGCCGAAGAGATAAAACTTCCTGCAAAACTCAAACTTCTTTTCTTTTTTGAGCGGGACAGGGATACCAAAAAGATTACTCCCCGCAACCCGATGGCCCTTGATGAAATTGCTGTTGAAGGTACAGACATTAAAGAAGCGACGGTTGACCGTGATGAATACGGGCAGATAGTTGTTTCATTTAAAACAACTGCGGAAGGGGCGACAAAGTTTGCCCGGGTTACCCGTCCGGAAAACAAGAAAAAACGTCTTGCTATTATTCTTGATGAAAAAGTACGAAACGCACCGAATATTAACGACCAGATTACCACCGGTAGTGGCCAGATCAGCGGCGGTTTTACTCACGGAGAAGCCCTTACCCTGGCACGTATTATCAAAGAGGGTGCTCTGCCGGTTGAGCTTAAAATAATTGAAGAACGGACCGTCGGACCGTCTCTCGGAGAAGACTCCATTAAGTCCGGTGTGAATGCAATATTAATCGGTCTTGCAGGCATAATGGTTTTTATGCTTCTCTACTATAAAGCCGGAGGCATTATTGCCAATCTCGGGCTTATTTTGAATATGACCTTTATGCTCGCCCTTCTGTCTCTTCTCGGTTTTACCCTGACTCTGCCGGGTATCGCCGGTTTTATTCTGACAGTCGGTATGGCTGTGGACGCGAATGTAATTATATTTGAGCGTATCAAAGAGGAAATTGCAAGCGGTAAGTCGGTCAGGATGGCAATTGTTTACGGTTTTGATAAAGCCTTCTGGACAATTTTTGACGCCAACCTGACAACGTTGATTGCCGCCTTTATTCTGTCTCAGTTCGGAACAGGTCCTATTAAGGGATTCGCGGTTATACTTTTTATCGGTATCCTTTCGAGTATGTTCGTCGCCCTTTATGTAACACGATTTGTTTATGAGATCATCTCTCTTAATAAAAGAATTAAGAAACTGCATATATAAGGAGACTCATTTTGAAACGGGTAATAAATTTTCTAAAATTCAGATATATAGCTCTTGGGGTGTCTGTTCTGCTTTTTATTGTTTTTACTTCAGGCACTATTGCACAGGGCGGTTTTAACTTCGGGATCGATTTTGTCGGTGGTGTGAAAATTATCGCCAAGTTCGAAAAGAGCGTAAAAGAAAAAGATATCAGAAACGCACTGGTGAAGTATAAGCCCCTGGTTCAGCAGATTGGTGAAGATAGTTTAAATGAGTATATCATTTCTACAAAGCTCAAGGAAGGGGATAAAGGTTCTGAGAATAGTCTCGAAGATGTAAAAAAAATCCTCAGTACTGCTTTTTCTGACATTGAATTTTTAAGTGAAGAAAATGTCGGTCCTGCCATTGGGGATATATTGAAAAAAGACGCTATTAAGCTTTTTCTGGTGGCAATGATTCTCATGACAATCTATCTCTCATTCCGTTTTGAGTTTAAATATTCAGTCGGCACAATGGCTGCAATAGTACATGACATAGCTCTCTCCGTTGGTTTTATCGGGTTTACCGGAGTCGAGATGAATGTCCCGGTTGTGGCCGCTCTCTTGACGATTTTTGGTTATTCTGTCAATGATACGATTGTTATCTTTGACCGGATTCGAGAGAATGTTCAGGTCAAATCAAAGATGACTTTTCTTGATACAATAAATAAGGGTATCAGCCAGTCAATAAACAGAACACTGCTGACATCATTGACAACCCTGTTTGCCGTACTGGCCCTTTACCTGTTAGGCGGTGCGGGACTCAATGAGTTTGCCATGGTACTGTTGTTTGGTATCTTTGTCGGTACCTATTCATCACTCTACATTGCCTCACCGATTCTTGTGTCCTGGGAAAAAAGATTCAGTAAGTAATTTTCAGGCCGTGAAAAAATCAGCTGCTACAGCACTCCTTGTCCTTTTTGTTTTCATCGGGCAGGGGAGTGCTGAAAATGCAGTCCCCCTGTCGGAATACTACAGCAAAAAAAATCTAACAGGATTTTTCTCCCGCCTTGTTGCTAAAAAAGAATACTATCGTGCGGCTCATGAACTGCGGCGCCTCTATTCCTATCACCCGGATACTTTTTCACTTCAGTCATTTGTTATTACCGAAGAATTCCTTCTTTTCAGGGGAGGTCAGTTTAAGGCAGTTCCCTCGGTTCACCTTAACTACGGCGTGAAGCCTGCTCCTGCCTCGGGCATTCTTTATGTTGACAGCTACCTGATGAGGGGCGACTATAAAAAAGCAGAAGAGGGAATTTTACAGTGGAGCAGCGTTAAAGATAAAGAACTGAATGTTTTTTTTGATAAAAGGAAGTTGTTTCTGTCTGTGATGAAAGGCGCCACTGGAGCAGAAGAAGAATTCTATAAGCTGGTAGAAGCCGGCAGTCTCAACGGTTATCCAAAGCTCAAGAGTGAAGGGACTGCACTTTTCGAATCAATGAAATCTCCCTTTCTCGGCGCGGCCCTGGGCCTTGTGCCTGGCATGGGGTACGTCTATGGTGGAGAAACCGGTACGGGAATAGTCTCTTTTATTGCAGTATCACTCTGCGCGACCCTGAGTTGGCTCGGCTTTCGCTATAATACACCTTCTGCAGGAATATTTTTAGGGGCTGTGGCAACTTTTTTCTATACCGGAAGTATTGTCGGTGGGTATCGGCTGGCTGATCGCCATAACGGGCTTCTGCGCAGCCGTATCAGCCGGCTTGCCACCAGGGAGCTTGAAATGTATCGGGACCAACAGCGTATTTATAATAGATTCGGGGCAGGAAAATATGAATAAATCTCCCTTTATGGAAAAAGCCCTCGAAATTGCCTTTTCAAAGATCGGGTCAACATCGCCGAATCCCTCTGTTGGGGCGGTCATTGTCAAAGATCAGAAGGTTGTAGCCCGGGGAGGGACCTGTGAAGCAGGTTCAGATCATGCCGAAGTCGTTGCTCTTAAAAAGGCCCGTGATATTTTTGGCGGACAGAAGGGACCTGTATTAAAGGGGGCGGAAATATTTGTGTCCCTTGAGCCCTGCAGTCATTTCGGCAAGACGCCCCCCTGTGCTGATGCGATTATCGAATCGGGTATCCGGGTCGTGCATATGCCGATACTTGACCCGAATCCCCTTGTGGCGGGAAAGGGTGTACAGAAACTTATTGCCTCGGGTGTGAAAGTTGAGATGATGCACCAGTATGCTGATGCCGCAGCAGACCTGATTCGTCCTTTCAAGAAACTGATTCTCAGGCATAAGCCTTATATTGTTCATAAATGCGCGGCAACTATGGATGGAAGAATCGCTACTCCCTCGGGAGATTCGCGGTGGATCTCATCGCCCTTCAGCCGGTTGCTGGCTCATAAGCTGCGGCAGAAAGTTGACGCGGTAATTGTCGGAAAAAATACCTGCCTTATGGATGACCCGGCGTTGACGGTACGGCTTGATGATTTTGATCCTTCTATCCACCAGAGGCTTCACGATGATGGGGCGAAAACCCTTGGGCGGGATAATTATTTCTTTCGCCGGCTTATGGAAAATGAAGATCCCAACGCGGATCAGCCACTGAGGGTTCTTGTCGGACTCCCCGAGGAGATAGATTTAGAAAAGAAATTTTTCAGTGACGGTAATTATCTTATTTTTGAAAAGGAAGAAAAAGTCAAAGCGCTTTTTGAGAAGGATGCTTCACTTGAAAAAAAACTGAAAAAAGATAAACTGTGTATTCTCTCCTCAACTGACGGGAGAGAATTTATACATGATCTTCTTGAGGCTCTTGCGGACTATGGTATCATGTACGCCATGCTTGAAGGGGGAAGTCTGCTTGCGGGGTCATTTTTTGATGCCGGTGAAATCGACCAGTTCCTCTATGTAACGGCTCCGAAGATTATCGGCAGCGGGAAAAGTCCTGTTGAGGGAGAGAAAAAAGAATTTATGAAAGAAGCTCTTCTTCTAAATGATATTACAATGGTGATGGCAGGTCCCGATATGGTAACCAACGGGTATCGGGAAAAGTATAATTTTGAAATGATGTGAGGCATGACGTGTTTACAGGATTAATCGAAGAAGTCGGCACAGTGAATGGTGTACTTGAAAATGGAGATGGCCGTATTCTTGTAATACAGGCTGAAAGGGTTCTTGAGGGAACCGCTACCGGTGATTCTATTGCTGTCAATGGCGCTTGTCAGACCGTTACTGCAGTAACAAAGGAAAGCTTTTCTGTCTTTGTATCAAAGGTGACCCTGAACATTACTACACTCGGAAAATTGAAAAAGGGCAGCCCGATAAATCTTGAACGGGCCATGACCCCCGCCTCCCGGTTCGGCGGACACATCGTACAGGGGCATGTTGACGGTGCGGGGAAAATTAAACATATTAAAAGGGATTCTTCCGGTGTTGAGGTATCTGTGGGAGCCGAAGCAGATATTATGAGATATATTGTCAGCAAAGGGTCTGTTACTGTTGACGGGATTTCTCTGACCGTTGTCGAAGCCCTTGACAATATGTTTACACTCTACCTGATCCCGGAAACAATAGAGAATACCATTATCGAAAAATGGCAGGAAGGAGCTTTCGTAAACATAGAAGTCGACATACTGGCAAAATATGTGGAAAAGATGCTTGGAGGTGAAAACAAAAAAGATTCCGGGGACAAAGAACTGATGGAAAAACTTTCAGAAGAAGGGTTTGTATCATAAGACAAGTTCAGGATAGAGCTGTTTGAGTTCGGCTTGGGTTTTTATTTTAAAGAACTTATCAAGGTAAGATACAATAAATATATTATTTATTTCATCAGATACGTTGAACATGTAAAACAGGATATCCCTGTTCTTTGCCGTATTGAGAGCCTTTATTAATGATCCAATTCCTGAAGAATCAATCAGTTTAAGTTCTTTAAAATCAAAGATAATTGCACTGATCTCATTTTCGAAAGTTTCTTCCATTTTTTCTTCAAACATCGGCACAGATTCGATGTTGAATTTCCCATCAAGTTTAATAAGGCATCTTTTTTTCTTTGATAAGGTCAGGTGTATATCCATAGTCTCATTTTTCATATTATTTTTTCGCCAGAAAACCGGTGGAAGCACCTGTTTTCAAAAATACAGATCTATTTTATATCATTAGTTGAAATGGTTCAAGCAATTCTTTGCTGAGGCTGTATATTTTATCAGTAATATTAGGCTCTAAAAAGTGGGTAATTAGATAGAGTGTAATGAGCAATTCCTGATAGTATATCATTCTTCAATGTCGAATATTTTTTCCAGATTTATCCTTTTACCTTTAAGGGGCAGTTTTATCTTTATTCCCTGTTTAGAGGAAGAAAGATAAATGCCGTGTATCGCCTCCAGGGCGTCATAACCCTTTTCTCCTGAAGAAGATACTGCCCTGTTTCTGTCTTTCATGAGTGTTTTTACTTCACGGTAGAGGGTGGTGAAGCAGTTCCCCTTCGGGATGGTAGGGAAGTCAACTTCCCTCAAATCCTGAAATCCCCGGTAGTAACGGGAAGCGTCGGTGAGGTAGAGGGACTGGTATCCGTTGCCTATTATAATTTTGCCTTCTGTTCCCGAGAGGGTTAATTCAAAGTGAAAATATTTTCGGCTTCCACCGGCTTCAAGAAAAACATCTACTCCCTGTTCGGTCTTGAGCCACGCCGTTGCACGATCTTCATAGCCGGATGACCTGTTGTCTCGCTGGAAGTCACCTGAGACTTCTGTAATCTTCCCCCCAAAAAAACTGATTATATCAACAAGATGAGTACCGTCATGCAGCAGGGGGCCCCCTCCTTCGGAAATGTCAGAAGGGCCCCGGTAGGGACCGGTCAGTATCGACGCGTGTATGGTTTTCAGCTTTCCAATTTTTTCTTTTTCTAGAAGGGTGAGAACCTTTTGGTAGCGGGGATCATATCTCCGTTCATGGTTAATAATCAGCGTGCCCCCGGTCTGACGTGCAGTATCAAGAAGCCTGCGTGCCTCGGAAAGGGACGGTGCAACGGGTTTTTCAAGAACAACAATATCTGCTCCCGCTTTAAGAGCCGCAATCCCGATGTCTGTATGAGAGGCTGTCCATGTGGCGACAATTACAATGTCGGGAGATACTTTTTTAAAAAGCTCTTTGTAATCGGTGCAGCAGTTGTCCGGAGGAATCTCATAGCGAGTGCAAAAAAGATCAAGGCGGGAAGTATCTATGTCGACGGCATGGGTAATTTTAATCCCTGCAGCTGCAGCTCCTCCCGCGTGGGTGCAGGGTTTGTTTCTCAGGGGATCGTCTTCGAGAAGAAATCCTATTCGCCCGCAGCCGATGAGTATTACTGCTTTATCTTTCATCGCAAAACCGACCTGCTACAGAATAGGAAGATATTCATTTATTTCATAATCTGTAATATAGCTGTTGTACTTATCAAGTTCAAAAATTTTATTTTCGATAAAGCGTTTGTGAACCGCTTCTCCGAGAACTTCCTTCATTAATTCACTGTTTTCAAAGTAGCCTATCGCTTCCTGGAGCTGTACAGGAAGTCTGTCGCAGGCTTCTTTATCTGATGCCTTGTCAAGAGACTCGGGGAGAGTGTATTTTTCCTCGATGCCCTTGAGACCCGCTGCCAGCATTGCGGCAAAGGAAAGGTAGGGATTGCAGGCCGGGTCAGGATTTCTCAGTTCAGCGCGCATGGAGCTCGGTTTGTCGGGAGAACAGTTCGGGATGCGCACCATTGCCTCCTGGTTGGTGATACCCCAGGTAGCATGAGTCGGTGATTCGTATCCATGAACCAGACGTTTGTATGAATTTATCCACTGGTTTGTAATAGCAAAGAATTCTCTGCTGTGGCGCAGGAGTCCGGCAATGAAGTACCGGCCTGTATCTGAAAGATGATTTTCGGCTTTAGCATCGAAGAAAATGTTTTCATCTTCTTTGAACAGTGACTGGTGTATGTGCAGGCCGGAACCGTTCTGGCTGGCCAGGGGCTTTGGCATGAATGAACCGTATATGTCATTGAGAAGCCCAATTTCCTTGGTGATCAGTTTGAAGGTCATGATGTTGTCGGCGGTACTGAGGGCATCTCCATGGCGAAGGTCTATTTCATGCTGGCTGTGACTTCCTTCGTGGTGAGAAGAGATGACCGGGATACCCATATCTTCAAGGGTCAGGACTACCTGCCGGCGGTAATCTGCGGCTATGTCAAGGGGGGTAAGGTCAAAGTAGCCTCCCTTGTCAAGGATTTCAGGGGAGTCTGAGTTTTTAAAGAAGAAGAATTCAATTTCAGGACCCGTGTAAAATGTATAACCCGAATCTGAGGCTTTTTTCAGCATTTTTTTAAGGATGTATCGGGAATCCCCTTCGAAGGGCTGATTGTCTACAGTATAGATGTCACAGAAAACCCGGGCAACTGAATCTTCCTTTGGTCTCCAGGGGAGTAATGCAAAGGTCGATGCGTCAGGCCGGGCGATCATTTCCTGCTCATCGGTTCTGATAAATCCCTGGAGGGTGGAGCCGTCAAAGCGGACTCCCTGTTCCAGGGCATCTTCAAGCTCGTCGATTGTAATGGCAAAACTTTTTAGAAAACCGAGAATATCGGTGAACCAGAGGCGAATAAATTTTACATTATTGTCATGGGCCAGTTTCAGAATATATTCATTGTCCTGTTTCATGCTTTTTGTTTCTCCTGTCGGGGCTTGCGGGTGAAAGATGTCTACCAGCTTAGAAAAATTAAAACAGTAAACATTATAAGGATAAAAATGAAGAGCAAAAGCATTATAACCGTACCCTTTGAGAGGCCTATCGGCATATCGCCGGGTGCCGCTGCACCAGGGGCCTTCGGTTTGCCTTTTTTTGTGTCACCCTGCAGGGAGACACCGTCAACCGTGGGATTGTACATTCTGAGTTTTACCTGTTTCTCGTTTTCGATGATTTTTCCATAAATGTTAGAGGTGATACGAACAAGAATTTCAATGGGATCATTTTTCCCGGTTCCCGCTTTTATGTCGATAACCTCTCCCGGTATGGGGCGTATCTGGTTGTCTTCTTTCAGTTGGAGCTGGTCTATATAATGATTCTGCAGGTCGGAATTTGGCGTTACTTTAATCATCAGGTGGTCGCTCAATCTGAGTTCATAAATCGGTTTCCCTTTTACCGGCGCAAGGAGGGGCTTGACTGCTAAGATGACCGCACCGGTTCCTAGACCGTACTGGTTCGACGTGTCGCGGTCAGGGGAATCATCCTCTCCTACAGGTTTATTGCGCTGATTTTTTATATCGGCGAATTCAGCAGGTGTGACCTCCTGAATTACTGATTCGAGAATTAGATTCTTTTCATGCACAACACGGTTTATTATGTCATAGAGAGTAATGTCAAGATTATCATAGTCGTAGTTGTATACACTTTCGTAGAAACGTTTGACCAGGTTAATGTCTGTATTGAGTTCCTTGAACTGGTTCATCAGGGATGTGGTCATGCTGTTATTAAAGTGACCTTTCCACTTCAGGTCTGCAATGAATTCTTCGTATTTTTCCCAGCTTGTATGGAGTTCCAGGTCATAGGCATCTGAATAGGTCGACACCGCAAGGTTGAAATTTTCCATCTCGCCATTATTATTAAAGACCAGTAAGACCTGCCCATAGAGGTTCATAGCGCTGGACTTAAACCGTGCCTTAACGATCATTATATTGCTGTCAGTAATTGTGTTGAAGTCGGAACTCATATCAGGTATTTATGCCGGATCCTCGGTTAAATTTATATATGCAGAAATAAAGACATATACAGCCTGTAATCTTAATCTTTCGGATATTTAATGTCAATACAAATATTTCATGGTAATTTGGTGTTAAAAATTGTAATTTCAAAAGGAATTTTACCTGTTATTTCATTACATAAAGGTCTTCTGCAGCGTTTTTTCGGCAAGATTAATAGTGTTGACTGAAATAAACAGTTACATTACAAATAATATCAAAAAGGAAGAGAAAAATGTATTTTTTCCCTTCATGGTTTTTACGATAATAATTATAACTGATATTATATTAAAAAAAGGTATTTTATCCATGAAAAACAGTAGAGCTTTTCTCAGTCTGATTGCCGCAATTTTGATCCTGACATCTCCAACAGGCATGCTCCATGCCTTTACCGATCAGGCTACTTCTGAGCGAATTCTCGGGGAAAATAAAGGATATATAGAATTTTTAAATGTCTGTATTTCGAATTTTGCCTCTCAGAAATATTCGGAATTTGAGGATGTGTACCGTGTCCATTTTAATGGAGATATAGCATATCTTCAATCTGACTACAAACGGACCTACAAGAAGGTCTACGAGTCCCAGGGGAAAATGTTGAAGCTCTATGAGACTGTTCTTAAGGATCTTTACCTTGAGGATTCAAAAAATATTCTCGATAAAATAGCACCTGGTATCATTAAGTCTAAAAATGCCCGGGCACGGCTCTATCTGACCCTGGGCTATCGTGACCGTACCGTGTCAATGACCTTCTATACAATAGGGGAAGCTTCGAATCCAAAGCTTTTTTCCTATAAAATATTTAAATACGAAGAGGGTATTAAAATGGCCCGCAGGGCTAAACGCTATGGATTTCTTGCCCTGTTTGAAAGCAGAAAACCAGAAGTAAAAATGAAAATATATAATAATCTTTTAAAGAAAGAGTCTGAAAAGGGGCTTAAGTTTTTTAACCGTTTTCTCGGTAAAGAAGGGGAACCCTTTATCAAAGAGCTTGATCTGACTTTTGAAGAAAATGAGGATAGAGAAAAGAGCAGTGGGAAAAAGCAGGCTTTTGAGAAAAAGGTTATGAAGCGCGTCAGGTTCAGGCAGGAATCCCGGACAGCACGGTTTCTGATAAACCATGAGTTTGACCGGGCAGAAGACCTGATACGAAAGTACGTTGGTGATTTCAACTATAAACTGATAGATGCTACTTTTGAAGTGCTGAAGGCAGACAAAGCGGGAACCCTTGCTCCTTCTCTCGATTTTGAAAAAATGAAGGTACATCTTCTCGATAATTATCAGCGTCTCAGTAAAGAATCAGCTCTTGAGACTTTTCTCGACCGCCTTAAGGTCGAAGATGATATGAATGATCACCGTGAAGAAGATGGGACCACTGGCAAAGAGAAGATTAAACCCACAGATGGGGATAAGAAGAAACCTGATGACGCAACCAGTAAGGATAAATAACAGGCCTTAACTTCCTTTGCCATATTTTTAAAAAGTCCTTGAATATTTCTCCATGAAGAGGTAATTATTAACGGAAATAATTACCTCTCCGTGGAGAAAGAGATGAAATATAATCTAAAAACCTCAGCTGTCCTGCTCTCAGTCATTTTTGCCCTGACATCACCGGGGTGCAAAACCGAAAAGAAGCCCCAGATCGGAATCGTGGTTCCTACCGGAGATGAGCGGGTGAGCGATGAAATTCCTTTTGTTATTCATGAAGTATTTGAAAATACCCCTGCTCACAGGGCGGGTCTTCAGGGGGATGATGTAATAATTCAGATTGACGGGATTGTGTTAAAGGGGCTGACCCACGGGCATGTCTATAAAAATATACTTCTTGGGAAGCGCGGTACCGTTGCGACCCTGGTTATTCTACGGGGCAGCGAAAAAAAGGTTGTTCAGCTGATACGGGGCGGTGAGAAATAGTGAATCAGCTGCAGCGAATCATTCTTTTTTTACCGAAAGTAGTTATCAGGCACCACTGGGGAATAATACTTTTTATTTCACTTTTTGTTATCACGGTATTTGGCCTCGATATTCTCTACTGGATTTTTCAGTAAAATTATTTAATTAATATTTCGACAATTTTCTGACATAATCCTTAAAATATTTACCTTTTTCCTGCAATTTGAGAGTATACTTATTGTAGAAGAAATCTCCCTGCTTTTATATTGATAAGAGGAGATTTTCTTTTGAGGCAAAAGCCCGTACGGGTGGGCTTGATTTGACTTTAAAAAAAATTGAAGTATATTTAAAGCTGGTATATACTCTGCTCTGTAAGCAGCCATAATCCAGCATCACAAACCATGTCCTGAGAGACAGCGCATCTACCATGGGGAGGATCTCTGATGAAAAGATACACGAAAGCCCTTACTCTTATAACAATTCTGCTCTTCACTGTTACACAGTGTAAAAATAACGGGGCAGGGGATAGTACCGGGAAAATAAATGAAGCCCGGGTTATTTTTGCCATTGGAGATGTGACAGTAAAGACACAGTCTTCGTGGGTGACCGCGCAAAACCAGATGAAAATTTCCCAGGGAGCCGAGATTAAAACCGGCAGCAAGTCTCAGTGCAATGTGGTAATCGGGAAAGATTCATTTGTCTCTGTTAAAGAGAAATCGCACCTGATTTTGGAAAAGATTTTAAAGGACGTCAGTGGTGTTGAGGAAAACCTTCTTGAGCTGAAGGTTGGAAAAAGTGTTTTGAACCCGAAGAAACTTCTTAAGGGAGACAGCTTTCGGATTAAAACCCCGACCGCTATTGCTGCTGTAAGAGGGACGAAGTTTATTGTGGAACAAAATCCCGGGGTAAAGCTAAAGATTGCCGTTGTTGCTGGAAAGGTTGAGCTGAAACGCCGTGTTCCGGTTCTTGAAAATATTGACAAAGAGGTTCTTGAAAAATCAGAAGCCCTGATGAGCCTGAAAGAAAAGGTAGAAGAAGAGACCATCGTTGTTGATGCCAATGAATCAGCCTTTATCGATAATAAAAAGGCAGAAGAAGAGAACAGGGTAATTTCAGAAACCGTTACCGAACATGTTGAAGTAATTAAAAACGAAATTGAAGAAGTAAAGGAAGAAAAAGACCAGCTGAAAGAAGATAAAATAAAAATTGAAGACGCTAAAACCGAGCTGAAGGTTGAAAAACGTGAACCTGTTGTTAAGCAGGAAAAGAAAATTAAAAATGTCTTGTCAACTCTCTCGATAATGAAGAAGAAAAATGAAAGAAAGACAGCAGAAATAACTAAACAGAGAACTATAGAAAAGAAGGATGTTGAGGATGTTAAAAAGTTTGATAAGGAAATAACAAAGGCGAAAACCGAAAAGCTGGTAAAGGTTGAAAAAAAGGAAGATATAACCTCCCTTAAAATTTCCAGCCCCGTTAAGGGCAGCGCAATATATGTGAACCGACGTTTTATCGGGTATGATACGGCGCTTCTCGAACCGGATGCCGGTGAAAAGATTACCATAAAAATTGCTGCTCGGGGCTATACCCCCTTTGTTACCGAAGTTGAGGTAAAGAAAGGAGAGACCCGTGATGTCAGGGCGGTCATGAAAAAGGCAACCAGGCTTGTTATTGTCTCTCCGGTACCACATGGAAAAATTTATGTGAACAATAAATACATCGGTACGGGCAGGGCGGCATACACTTCACAGGCTGGAGAAGATCTGAATGTTATGGTTAAGGCTGCCGGTTTTGATGCCTATATCACCAGCATCACTCTCAGAGAGGGTGAGACGAAACAGGTTACTGCCGCGATGGTCGGCAAGGCGAGAAAAGGCCGTGTTAAGTGGCAGCAGAAACTTGGTAAAACAATATCGGTAAAACCAATAGTTTATAAAAATTACCTGATTATTGCAACTAATGACGGGAATCTCATCATGGTCAATAAAAATGGAAGACGTATCTGGAAAGCTGACCTGAAGAGAAGAATAGAAGCAACGCCCCTTGTGTATGGAAACAGGATTTACATTGCAACAAGCAATGGAGATTTTTACTCCCTTAAGACCGGCAGTGGACAAATAGTCTGGAAGAAGAAAATTCACGGATCTCTGCTCTTTGGAGCGAAACCGGTTGTCGTGGGAAACAACCTTTACGTGGCCACAAGCTTCGGCAGAGTTTACTCCTTTACTCTGGCTGGAAAGGAAACCTGGCATATGGATATTGAGAATGGTATATACTCATCACCTGCAGTCAGCAAGGGCACTGTCTATGTGGGAGCAGAAGACCAGAATATCTATGCTCTGAAGACAAAAGACGGCAGTATTAAGTGGACCTTCAAGACTGACAGCAGAATAGTTTCCTCTGCACCTGTTGTTAAAGGGAATACCCTTTATGCGGGCTGCTACAGTGGTTCCTTCTTTGCGGTTAATACAGCCACGGGAAAAATGAAATGGAGGGTGAAAACCGGTGATTCGATTTTTTCAACTCCCCTGGTAAAGGGAAATAGAGTTTTTATCGGATCTAATGACGGTAGTCTCTATTCAATTAATAGTGTATCCGGTAAGGTTTTATGGAAGTACAGCACCGGGAATAAAGTGAAATCTAAACCCGCAGCAGCCGGCAACCTGGTAATTGTCACCAGTGGAAAAAATGTTTATGCCGTTGAAGGAAATTCTGGAAAACTGCAGTGGCGGCATGCCTTTAGAAGAGAAATTAAGACCTCTGCCAGTATTTCAGGAAACAGTATTTTTGTCGGCCTCGATGGCGGTGAAATTGCATCAGTGAGAAATAAACTGCGGGACACCTATCGGTAAGGTAAATACTGCAGATAATAGAAAAAGGGCCGTCTCGGATAATGAGGCGGCCCTTTTTTATTTAGTAAGATTTTTCTTTGATATTGTATTCCCATAATTCAACGAGCTTTTCAAATTCACGGTCTGGAGGCTTGTCTGTATAAGCAAGGTTTCTTCGTTTAATCAGGTACGAAACAGTATCATCTTCGAGGAGGAATTTTTCATTCAGTTCGTTCAGTTTGATGATGCACATATTCAGGTTGAAGGTCTGAAACTCTCCAATGTACTGGCTGGAAGCAACAGTCGGTTCATATTTAAGCAGCAGTTCGGTAAAATAGAGGGCATTTCTCCATGCGTCTGTAGATCCCTTGAGTCCCATTTTGTAGTGCATACTGAGTTTCTCAAAGATATCCATGTTTTTGTAATAAGATTCGTAAATGTATTTGATAAGCTCGGGAAACTGGTTTTGAACTTCCATCAGGTCTATCGGCTCATTTTCTTTTTTAAAGTATTCAAATACCTCCCGGCTTTTTTTACCAACCGGATCGGGCTCAATGAGCTCAATATACAGGTCCCTGATGATTGTACGTACCTTGCCTATTTTTTTCAGGTACACCTCAATCTCAACAGGTTCAATGTAGTAGTGGTTTCGGTCTTTATTCATTTCCCCGGCCATTGCCCTCTGATTCTTTCAGAATTGAGTGATGCTTTAATGAGAAGGAATATTTTTTTGCTTCATCAAAAGATTTTCTTTTTGCAGCCCCGTCCATATTTTCTGCTTTTTTTATAATGTCATGAAATTTAAGATCCATTTCTATCAATTTTCTTTTTGCGATTCCCCAGAGGGTATCTCCTTCTGTAACGGTTATTTTTTGTTCGTCGAGAAGTATAAACTGATTTTTTGGAAAAATCCAGTGCGGATTGTTGATTTTTGCCTCTTTGAATTTTAATGGAGAGTAACCGTTTTTAATGGCTACCTTGTTGGCATACCGGTATATGTCGGTATCAGAAATATTTGATTTGAAATCAGCCGGAAGATTATCATACTGTTTTTTTTGATCACGGGAAAGAATGTCGGTGCTGCGGGTAATTTTTTCATTTTTGTCCGCTGAAAGTTTTTTACTGTTATTGATATCATCAGCCAAGTAGTTCCCCCGTATCGAAAAGAAAAAGAGAAGAGCCGCAATGAGGATTATAAATGAAAAGAGGGTAATTCCTGCTTTGCTTTTTATGAAAGAGGCCTTTCCGCCATGAGGGGTCGCTTTCCGAGTTAATCTGCTGACGGCATGAGTCTCGGAGCCGTCAGCAGAGTCTGCAGCCGGCGCTTCTGAGTTGTTGTCAGTCTCACTTGACGCGGTATCAGAGAAAGGGGAATTTTTCTTCCTCCCCCCTAGTAGAAATGATGAGATCATGGTGCGGCTTTGAGTCCCTTCATAGGCGCTTTCGGTTTCAGGAATATCGTGGTTGTAGTAGTTCTTGCGAATTGCAATAGCCTCTTCAAGACGGTTTATTTCGCCTTCATTGAAAAGGCCATGGGATTTCTTCTCTTCAAGGAGGAGCTGCAGCAGTAGACGAAGCCGCCGGCGGTCATGGGCAATTTTCTCAAGTGAGGCTTTTTGACCTGGCTCAATGATTAGGGTTGAAATGCTGTTTTCATCTTTTTCCCTCAGTTCATCCATCAGGGAGAGAGGGGGGCTGTCTTCGAGAGCTTCTATAAATGAATAAATACCCCGGTTGTAAAAACAGAGAGCCATCTGATGGGGAAAGTCAAAATTTCCCGGAAGGTCTCTTCGGAGTTCCTGGAGCAGTGACCGGTAGGCGGTGAAAACATTTCGGTCTTCTGCCGTGTCAGAGAGACTCCGTAGAAGATTGTAGCCATTGTAAAGAAATATGTTTTCTTCGCGGTTTCGTTTTTCAAGGGCCATAAGGCCTCTGAAGAAATTTTTCAGTTCATCAGGGTTGTTCGCTTTGAAACAGCTGAGTGCTTCGTCAGGGAGACCCGAGAGTGAAAAGAGAGTGTCTGGTGTTTCTGCTTTCAAAAAACGATAAGGAGTCTCCTGCCGGGCAATGAGGAATGTGTCGTTGAGACGGTGTGAAATGTTATTGAAGGTGTCATTTATCAGAATGATCGGAACAGTTGTTGATTTAAAGAGAAGCACCGATTCTTCGTAAACGCTGTATTCAATCATGATCGCGTCAAGGTCATCTTTGAGAATATCACTAATTCCTGTTGCGCCCTTGATAAAGGCAATACTGATATTTTCCTTTTTGTAATCAACCCGTATATTATAGGATTCCCGATACTGCAAACAGGTAACGCCGTCACCGGTTTCATAGTGCATCCCTTCAAAGGGCCGCTGGCTCAGGGTGCAGTTGCGAAAGAGAGCCTTTAACAGGGAAGTTTCCTGGGAGTTATCACTGAAGATGGTCAGCTGTCCGGTTTTCTGATGTTTCCATTTCATGAAACGGGTCAGGTTCATATAATTGCCTGATGGATGAATTACCGCCTTAATTTTTTCAGGTGAAAGAAGAAGCCTTGAAAATGCAGAGAGGTAAGAACCGGGAAAAAGATACGAGGTAAATGAACCGTCATTGCAGAAGAGGGGATTGTTCTCTATGATAACCATTCCGGGACTGTTATATTTTCCCGTAGATCGGGAGCTGTCGGCAACCATATCATGAATGCCCGCCAGGGGACGTGTCATCACACGGGCATTGTCGAGGTCAAATATTTCCCGTGCGCCATGGACCGTTTTGAAATTTCCATTGCGGTAGAAAACACCGATAAACTGGTTTTTTTCAGAAACTGTTTTTTCACTCGATAGCTCAGGTATATCTTTTTCGATGTTGACCACAAGGGCGTTGGTCAGGTCGAGGCCGAAAACCTTCTGGTAATTAAGAAAACGCTGCAGTATATGCTCGCTGCCAATATACCGATTGTTTTCTAAATCCCGCACATCGATATTAAACTGTTCAAAGGCCGGGTTGCCGATCATTCCATCGGGAACGATTATATTTTCTATAAAGGGAATCAGGTCGGCGGGCATTTCAGGCCATGTTCCGATTCTAATGAAGGGCTTATCGTCGAGGACCCCTTCTCCGGTAAAGATTATAAAACATTCGGAATCGACAAAAAAAAGCCTGTCTGAATCATGTATGATAATATCCGAAAGGTTCATGCACGCTCCTTTATTCTGACGCGGTATGGGATGCTGTTTTTACCACAGAAATGAAATCTGTATAGCTCTTTGCCGCGATTGCTTCGTCAACTACTGCTGGTGTTATAAATATATTTGAGATATCTGAGAGTATCTGTATCTGTGAATTCTGATCATCAAACCGGGATAAAATCAAAAATATTATATGGGCTGGTTTACCATCGGGAGCATTGAAGTCAATTCCCTTTTTAGATATTCCGATTGCGATGACAGGGCCCTTCAGGTTGAATAAACGGGCATGGGGAACCGCAATCAGGTTGCCGAGGCCGGTGCTCATCATGGCTTCGCGTTCCATAGCTATCCGGGTTATGGTGTCCTGGCTGATGCCCGTTTTTTCTTCCACTGCTTTTGAAAGTTCCATGATGGCCTGCTCAGCCGTAGCTCCCTTGAGACTTGAGATGAACAGCTTGCTGTCTACCAGGTCGATGCAGCGGAGAACTTCCTTCGACTTTAAAAAGAATTTAATCATGGGCCCGCTGAACATTGATGTGACTACAGCAGTTACCACAATAGAGACATAGGTCTCTCCTGAGATGAGGTGGAACTGCAGGGCAAAGAGTCCCAGGATGATACCCATAGCGCCGCTTGCGCTCATCCCTGACCCGATAGCGAATGACTCGCGTATTTTCATTTTGCTGAAGTATCCTGCTGCCAGGCTGCCCCCGAGTTTTCCGGTAAAAACAATTACAATAAATAAAAGTGATAAAAGGAAGTTGAAGTCGCCGATAAAGTCGATTCTGAGGCCAATGGCCACAAAGAAGAGGGGGGCAAAAATATTATTGATAAATTCATCGATTATTTCCCGGGTATGTTCCTTGAGACGGGGAGAATCACCAATTGCAATCCCCGCGAGAAAGGCACCGAAAATAGCATGGATGCCTATGGCCTCGGCAAGGGCAGAAAAAAGAAGGGCTATGACAATGGCAAAGGTGATGACACCACCGGGCCATTCGGTCTTAGCCTGAATCCAGCCGAGAGACATGTTGATAAGGTACCGAAAAACTGTCAAAATGGAAAGGGAGAAGACCAGGGTAAAACCGACAGTTTTTGCGACCGAAAAGGCGTCAATGTTTCCCGTTTCAACTACCTGGATAAGTACAGAAAAGAGAAGCCAGCCGAAGATGTCATTTATTATTGCCGCTGAAAGGATGAGCATGCCGAGGTCAGAATGAAAGAGCTTCATGTCCATGAGAATTTTGGCAATAATCGGAAGAGCCGTAATCGATACGGCAATACCTATGAAAAGTGAGAGGACAACCCGGTTGTCCCCTTTGCCAAAGATATGGGGGAAGAACCAGGCAACCGTTGCTCCCAGGAGAAAGGGAGTCATAATGCTGAAGATACTGACGAAAATTACTGATTTCCCCTGTTTGAAGACCGAGGAAAGATCGACTTCAAGCCCCGCGGTAAGAAGAAGCAGCACCACACCAAGGAGAATAAAGGCCTCAAGGCCTGTATGAACACTTGAGGTCGAAGGAAAAAGCCACGCCGAAAGATCAGGGGCAAGGCGCCCCAGAACGGTATGCCCTAATAATATACCCGCCAGTATTTGACCGATAACAGCTGGAAGCTTGAAACGGCTGAATAGGTCACCCAATATCCGGGCAAGGCCCAGCATAATCGACAGGCTGAGGAAAAGTATGACTATTTCTTCTTTTGTAAATGTATTCATATGGTTATCAATAGTGATAGTAAATTTATTGGAATATATGACATAATATCCCTGTGGCATATACAATTTCAATTACATTTTTAAATTCAAGGTGGTGGGCGTGAGCTTCCATCCGCCACCTTTGTGGAATAAATACTGATTACATTTTGCTTTATGCCGTCACCGGGGGTATAATAAATATAGATGCTTTTATACTTTATCAGTGCCGATAAGTACTACGAGGGTATTTTTGCCCTTGACCGGCTTCTATTAATGATGATTTATTGGATACTATGAAAATATTCACCACATATATTCTTCAACTTTCCTTCCGTTTCAGGTATCTCCGTCACCTGATCTGGACTTTTCTGGTGATTCTTTTTTTAACTCTCCTGGTTTCTGTCTTTTTCCCGGAAAGAAACACCGTGACACGCCCCGTGGGGTGGGAGCGGAGTTTTTATGTGGTGCCGGCAGCCTTAAAGACTAAAAATTTTCATGCCGCGGCACTGGGAAAACTGGTAGTGGTTACCTATGAGGGAACCGAGAAGGGGAAGCATGGTATTTTTGTGTCATTATCATTCAACGGGGGGATGTATTTTCAGGCTCCCGTGAAGGTTGCCGATGTCAATACTGTCATTGGCAACAACCCGAAGGTTGCGGTTTCTGGTAACGGGCATGTTTTTATCGCCTGGCAGAATCATGTAGTCGACGAAGCGGCAAACAGGGTATACTTTTCCCGATCAGAGGATATGGGGGCCACCTGGACAGCCCCAAAAAAGCTTTTCGGTAAGTATGAAATGGAAATGCTTCCCCGGGTCTTTTATGATAACCAAAACAGGGTACACCTCTTTTTTCATGGTTTCAACAGCAGTATCATAAACCTTTATCACAGCATGAGCATCGACGAAGAAAAATTTGAGAATACCGGTGCCCTGATGAAACTGACCGCTGACATGAAGGGGGCATTTTTTCCCGCTATTCAGCTTGAGGGAAAAAATGTCTACCTGGTCTGGCAGGGAAAGGGGAAAACCTATACTGATGACCTTTACTTTATGCGCTCTTCCAACTACGGTAGAAGCTTTGGCGGAATGGAGCGGATTACCTCGAGTCCCGCTAATGACGCGGCTCCCTTTATCCTTGTAAATAATAATACAATATATCTCGCCTACCAGAACAATGAAGAAAAATCCTGGGGCATCCGCCTTCTTATCGGCGAGGGCAACGGGCGGTCATGGAGTGAAAAGCCCCTGAAGATATCGAGTACCAATACTGACTGCTTTAAGCCAAAGCTTGCCTTTTCCGGAAAAAATAATCTCCTGGTTACCTGGTATGACAGCCGGGAAGGGCCTCTTAATGTTTTTACTTCCAAATATGATATTAGAAAAAAAAGTATCGGTAAGGAAGTCAAGCTGTCTCTCCGCCGGGGCGCTGCCCGGGAACCCCTGCCGGTCGCATCGGGAAACCGGGCGGTAGTCTTCTGGGAAGAAGGGACCCGGCTGACTGCCAAGTACAGCGATATATATGTATCGCCCCCGAGGGTCTTTTCACGGACCCACCCGAAGGGGAAGTGGTCACGGAACTCTGTGGCCCGGATAGAATGGGTTCCCCCGAGAGATGAATCCGGTGTTATCGGCTACGCGACTATTGTCAGTAAGGCCGACCAGAAGGGAAGGGTCGAGGATATCAATCCGGTCATCCAGAATGTCAAGGCGGGGGCAAAGAGCATTGTCCTTCCGGGGCTTCTTGACGGTGTAACCTATTTCCATATCAGGGCCATTGACGGGGCGGGAAATTTCAGCCGTACAATACACTACAAGGTGCAGGTGAGCGCCAATCCCCTGCCGATGCCGATTCTGGTTTCGCCGACCCATCCCCAGGGGAAAAAGGGACCTACCAACGCTCCCCTCTTTAAGTGGGCTGTCAATGACCGGGAACGCCTCAAGGGATTTGTCTACAGTCTCTCAAAGGACTCAGCAGCCTTTCCAACTCAGTTTACCACGGATTTTGAAAAGTCCTTTAAAGATCTTAAGGAAGGAGCCTACTTTTTTAGCCTCAGCGCCATTGACCAGGCTAATCATAAGAGCCAGGTTGCCGATTATTATATACTCATCGGTGAAGCAAAGGGCTTAAAGTCTGAAGACCTCCGGGACCGGTGGAAAAACCGGGTGCCGGGAAAGATCCGCTACATCGCGAAAAAGCCGAAGGTTGAAATAAACTTCCCCTTTGATACCGCGGGTATCTGTGAGCATCCCGCATTCAGCGCGATCATGGGAGTCAGGCATGTGAAGGGAAGTGCGGTAACCGGCTATTCCATCGCAGTTAATCAAAAACCTGCAGAGGCCCCGAAGCGTCTAACCACCACGGATAATATGCTGAAGGTTGATAAACTGACAACCGGCACCTGGTACCTTTCGGTACGGGGGCAGTACTTCCGGTACAAAAGAGGGAAAAAGAAGCTCTATTGGACCGAGCCGGTAGAGACACAGATTCGGGTTGTCATTCCCGGCACTTCTTCTCCCGTACTGCGCTACGGCCAGCGTCTCGTTACGCGAATCGGCGAAGACTTTTTTGTTATCACCGGCGCTGTGGGGCTTTTGACATTCTTGACCTTAATGATCGGCTTTGGCACCCGGTTCATGTTTTACTGGAAACTGGCGGGTTACAGGCTGAAGGTGCTTTTGAAGCTGTAGTTTAATTGTGATATGAAGAAAATATTATTTACATTTATATTTATACTGATTTCAAGCTTTCTTTTTTCTGCTGATTATCATGAATCAGTATTTAAAAAAGATCAGTGGGGTAATACTTTTTTACATAGACTGGCAAGCAATAATCCCGAACCATCAGTTAAAGATATCGCTATCTTTTTAAAAAAAGGTTTTAATATCAATGCTCAAAACGATGAAAAAAATACTCCACTTCATCTTGCTTTAATTAATGAAAATTTAAAAATTGCTGAATATCTTGTCAAAAAGGGAGCACGACTGGATATAGTAAATGATGGGGATACTACTGTTTTTGAAGAAGCTGTTTACAGGTGCGGTTTGCCATATTATAGTTTTCCAAGAAGCAAATTATCAAAGAGGGAAAAAGAATATTTGTATGTTATTTCATTGATGCTTGATCGTAGTGCACGTGTAAAAAGAAAAACTAATAACCTTATTAAGAATTGTCTCTTCAGCAAAAATCCGGAAATTATTAATCTATTGCTCTCTAAACGTAAAAAATATTTTAACCTTCATGAGCGTCTCCTGGCAGGGGTTGCGGTAGGGCGGATTGATCTAGTAAAAAGTGCTCTGAATCATGGTGCAGATATTAATACAGAACTAATAGACTTTACTCCATTGATGATAGCTGTTCGAGAGGGACATCAAGAAATCGCTAAATACCTTTTAGAAAAAGGAGCAAAACCTGACACCTATGTAGTATATTGCCCTGCTCCTTACAGCTACTCGACTCTAGATTACGCTATTGAATTTAAGGAAAATAAGCTCTTGGAGATGCTTCTCGATAAGGGAGCTAAAGTAAGTTATGTGTATCATTATACATCACGATGCAGCGGTAGAAAAAGCAGGCAGCAGGTAAATCATTTGCTTTCTGCTATTAGCTATAATAACTATGAGGCTTTCGATTTTATGCTGAAACGAGGTGGCAAGGTTAATTTTCCTTTTATTGGAACCTATGGACCAATAAAACTGGTCCCCCGAGCCTTAAAGGAAGGCAGAGTGAAGTTTGTTACCCGGCTGATAAAAGAAGGAGCAAAACTAACTTTTACTGAGCAATTGAAATATAGATATTTGCTAATAAAGAAAAAATAGTAATAATTGAATATATGTCTATGTAAAATTGTGCCTTATTTTGTTTTTTAACAACAAAATAAAAACTTAAACTGTCAAATATGTCTAATAGAGTAAAAGGTCTCAAAAGGAAAAAACAGAAACGATGCACCGAAAGCTGAAAATATTGATCATCAGTCTCCTCTTCCCTGTGACTATGGGTCTGGCCCAGAGTGTTAATGAAATGGACAAGCAGGCCCAGAGAAATTTTGACAAAAAGCAGTTCAGCAGCGCCATTGCTCTCTGGCTGAATATTCTGGAGATCGATCCTGAAAATGAGCGTATTCAGAAAAAGATTGAGATGATCTATGAGTTGAAACAGCGGAAAGACCTTGCCCTGCAAAAGTCAAAGCTGAATTACCGCATCGCTCGTAAGACCATCGATAAAAATTATGAACTGGGAAAAAACAAGGCGAAACTCGCCATCACCAATTATATAACCGCCTACCGGATTGATCCCGAGGATCCTGAATTACAGGATTTGAAGGAAGATATGCGCCGCCTTAATGATCAGATTTCTGCCGAAGAAGAAAGGCGTCGTCTCAACAGGGCGCTGAGACTTAAGGCTAAGAAGATTCTACTCCTGGCTCTTGTTGCCATGAAGGAAGAACGCTTTGAAGACGCCCTCAAGCTCTGGGATGACATTCTGGACCTCCTGCCTAAAGACCCCGAAGCCCGGGAAGGAAAAAGGAAGGCAAAGCTCGCAATCGATAACCGCATCAAGTATGAAAAAATAAAGCGCTTCATGGCAAAGGGCGGCGAGCTGCTCGAAGCAAAAAAATATTCTCTGGCCCGCCTTGAATATATTCAGGTGATTAACCTTGACCCGGAAAACAGTGACGCCCGGGGAAAAATTGAAGACATTGATGATGAGCTTGATAAGCAGCGAAGATACCAGCAGCGGCTACAGCAGGCAGAAAATTTTTATGCCTCGGCGCTGCTGAATATAAGAAAGAATGCCTATGATCAGGCGGAAGAGGATCTTGAGTCAGCTCTTGCCATGATTGAGAATTATAAAGATGCAAAACAACGCCTTAAGGGGCTCGGACGGCTGCGGAAAAACTATGCTGAACGTGAGAGGCGGCAGCGTCTTCAGATTATCTATCGTGAATTTCAGGATGGGATACTCGCCTATACCGAAGGAAATTATCGTCGAGCTATTGCTTCCTTTGAAAAGACACTTCGTCTTGACCCTAAGAATGACCAGGCGAGAAAATACCTCCAGCAGGCCAAGGATGCCCAGGATGTTCTTTCTGAAGAGATAGTTACTGAAAATTCACCCTACTATGATATTGTCAATTCACTGGTAATATCGGGGAAGGGGCTTTATGCCCGGGGCAGGTATATCGAATCACGGCAAAAGTGGGATAATATTATAAAGCTTTTTCCGAAAAACAAGATCGCTACAGAGTACCTGCTCAAATGTGAATTGAAGCTGAATCCCGGTTCTTCAAAGGAATTCCTGGGAAGAATAGTTGACGAGGGAAAAACACTGCTGAAGGCTAAAAAATATAACGATGCCCTCAAGAAATTTAAGCTTATCCGTTCTATCGATGCAGGGTATCCGGGAATTGGCGGATATATCGCCCAGTCCACCAGGGAGCAGAAGGCCGCAAAGGTTGTTCTCAATGCGGCAGATCAGCGTACTGTAGCGGGCCAGTTGAAGCGTGCAGCCTTCTACTACAAGAAAGGGGGCAAGGGTAACCTTCTTGTCGCCCTGAGAGCCTATCGTGCTGTAATCAGAATGGATGCGACAAATGTTCAGGCTGTCATCGGTAGTAATAAAATTGAGGCACAGCTTCGTATTACGCCGGCGGGACGACAAGTCGCCAAACGTCGCCTGACCCCCCGGCAGCAGCTTATGGTGAGAAAATATTACAATAGCGGCATTAGCTATTATACCAATAATAACATTAAGAAAGCTATTGATGAATGGCGAAAAGTACTTGTCATTGACCCGGGCCATGTTAAAGCTAAAAATAATATCAGGAAATCACTCGGTTTTCTCGGACGGTAACAAGGTATGGCAAAACAGAAAAAACAGAATGGTGAGGGTACTCCTGTAGCACAGGAGACCCATGATTCTCAGAAAATACGTTTTGGTCTTCGTATGAAATTTACCCTGGCGATCATTAGCCTTGTGGCCATGATTCTGGGAACAATGACCATATATTTCGTATACCGGGAGAGTGATCTCCTGCGGAAGCAGGTTTTTGCCTCGGTTCAGCGGGAAATGGTTCATCTTGCTAACACCGCCCAGGAATCTATAGGTGTTGATGAACTTGCAATTATTGCGGCGATTAAGAATTTGCAGAAAATAGATCATTTTAATTATGCATTTATTCTTAACCAGGAAGGACAGATAATTCAGTATTTTGACCGCCGCAAAGAAAATAGAGCCGTCGGTGAAAAACTTGCTGATGGTATTAAGCGGGGTGATGGCGCTGAAAATAAAAACAATGATGTCAGTTTAACTGATTTCAAAGATCCAGTTAATCCCCGGGGGAAAATTTATGATTTCTCAAAGGTAATTCTCAACAAGCTTGATGGCAAACCAATTGGAACGGTAATACTCGGCCTTTCAGACAAAATAATCAGGGAAGAAGTCGCCAATGTAATTAAAGTGATCAGCCTGATCTCACTGGTTTTTCTCGGTCTATCAATAGTAGGCGCTATTATTCTGGCAACCATTACTATTAAGCCTATTCGAATGCTTTCCCAGGGTGTTATGGTCATCGGTGGTGGAAACCTTGATCATAGAATTGAAATCCACCGATCAGATGAATTGGGAATGCTTGCCCGTGAGTTCAATGATATGACTACCCAGATTAAAAGTGCAAAAGATCAGGAAATTGAATCGAGACTTATGGAAGAGCAACTGGATATGGCAAAGGATATCCAGGAAGGCCTCAACCCCATGGGCTATTACGATAAAAATGGCATCCAGATAAAGGGATTTACCCGTGCCGCCAAGGGGGTCGGGGGGGACTATTTTGATTATATAGATATAGATGATTATCGGGTCGGAGCCCTTATTAGTGACGTGTCGGGTAAAGGTGTACCAGCTTCACTGGTAATGGTTATGATTAGAACAGTTTTTACCTCCTATGTAACCAGGGGTGATGTCGACTGTGCCAGTGTGGTCAGTGCCATTAACGACTCGCTCAGTGCGGATTTTGCAATAGATAAATTTGCGACACTTTTTTTCATGATATACGACCGTAAAACCGGTGAGCTTGCTTTTTCAAATGCAGGTCATGGACCGCTCTTCTGTTATCGCTCAGACATAAAGGCCTGTACCGCCACCAAGCTTGATGGAGTTCCCATCGGCATCATGGACGATGTTGAATATGTGCAGGCAAAGGTAAAAATGAATCCCGGAGATATGATTGTTCTTTATACTGACGGGGTAACGGAAATGAGAAATTCTGAGAAGGAAGAATACGGCCTGAAAAGGGTTCAGGAAATGATGCTGAAAAATCATCATCTGAACGCAGAGGAGTTTGTGGAACTTCTGGTAAATGATGTTGATGACTTCAGGGGAGAGGTACCTCCCCACGATGATGAAACAATGCTTGTATTTAAGCGGGTAGAATAGAGTGAGACGAATTGACTGTTAGATCAATTCGTCGTCGCTGTCATAAATTTTGAAGAATTTATCGAGTGTAGCAAGTTTCAGAATATTTAGTACGTCATCATGAATATTCATGAGGGCAAATTTGCCATTGTGGGCCTTCATCTTTTTCTGGCCAGCTACCAGCGCGCCGATACCTGATGAATCCATATAGTTAACATTAGCCATATCAACAACTACACTGTTGAACTTGCCATCGGTTATACTGAATAATGCTTTTTTAAGCTCACTGACATTGTAGAGGTCAACCTCTCCACTGACTTCAATGATTTTATGATCTCCCATTTCTTTGAAGTTGATCTCCATAAACCTTTGCTCCTGTTATTGATAAAAGAATATATTAGATGAATTTTATCTGAATGTCAATACTTTTCATCTGGCAAGAACCCATAAGGGCTTTTTTTTTAAGAAAAAAATTTTTCCGTAATTATATTACACATATATAGAGGTCTGCTTTTTGTAAAGCAGAAAAAGTAATTACTGATGAAAAGCTTCAGTTCCTTGAAGTATCAATCATCAAAGAGGCGGTCTATGAAATCTGACAGGTCAAGAAAGGTGTTAACTTCCTTCATTTCGGTGCAGTATTTCTGGTAGAGGGTGGCAATGCTGTCGCTCCAGTCCCAGAGATGCTGTTTATCAGGATTAAGCCAGAAAAGATTACGGCTGCGGTCCTTCATCTTCATAAAGGCTTCGAGTCCCGGATCCTGGTTGTTATTTCTTCCGTCACCGAGAACCAGGATAGTGGTTTTTTTGTTCAGTGAATCGCTGTAGCCGGACATAAACTGCTCAAAGGACTGCCCGTAGTTGCTTCCCCAGCCGTAGGTAAAATCGGTATCTTCAAATATTGAGTTTATTGCCCGCTCCGGATCCATTTCCATGAAGAGGTCGGTAATCTCAACCAGGTTGCTGATAAAAGCAAAAGTGCGGACCTTTGAAAAGAGAGACTGGAGTGTGTGGGTTAAGAGGAGCATAAAGCGGGTATACTGGCTGACTGATCCTGAGACATCACAGAGAATCACCACCTGTGGACGGTCAATTTTTCGGTCCCGGTGAAATATACGGAAAGGGATGCCGTCAAACTGCAATGAAGCCCGAAGGGTTCGTTTTATGTCGATGCCACCGTGTTTCAGCTTTTTTTTGCGCAGGGAAATCCGGTTTTTCAGCTTCTGACCGAAGCGCTGTATGAGAAATCGCATTTCCCGTATTTCATCGGGGGTAAGCTGGTGAATGTTGCGGTTGAAGAGAAAATCCTCCCGGTCGCGGATTTCAGTACCGATGCGCCGTTTTTCAATCCGGTTATTCAGCATTTCGAGAAGAAGGTCACCATGGGCTTCCTGATCTGTTGGTTCACCGCTGCCCGCGGGGCCCTGACGGTTCTGCTGTTGAACAAGGAGGCTTCGGCTCATGGAGAAAAGGTTGCCCATGCCGCCGCCGCTCTCTGCTTCTTCTTCCATCTCATCAAGAAAAAGGGCCAGAAGATCCTGGGGGTCCCGGGCAAAGAGATCACTCTCTTCAAGGGTGTCGAGAAACCCGTCAATAAGGTCTTCGACAGCCCCCGCTTCATCTCCCGTCAGGTTATCGTTTTGACGCTCAAGGAGGGATAAGGCCGCTTTATCTTCCCCTAACCCTTGAAAAAATTCTTTGAAGCACCGATCAAAAACCGGTATGTCGGTAAAATCTTTGATAAGGGTTGTTTGAAGGGTCTGGCGGAAGATTTCCCGGTCTTCGGGAGATATGTACTGCAGGGCAGAAAATACCTGGAGCACTTCATCGGTCGATATATTAATTTCCGCGTCACGGAGAATATCGATGAAGTCATAGAGCCTGCGGTATATGGGTGAAACGGTACTCATCATTATCAGTTAAGGAATATTTTGCTGGCGTTGTTTTTTACCAGTTCAATATCCTTTTCGTATTTAAGGATGCAGTTCAGGGTACTGACTGCGGTTTCCCGGTCTATTTCTCCACGCCCCAGAATTACCAGGGCCCGTGCCCAGTCAAGGGTTTCACTGATGCTTGGTTCTTTTTTCAGCTTCAAGTCACGTATTTTGTGAACCGTGCGCACTATTTCTTTGACCAGTTTTTCGCTGCAGTCAGGAACCTTCAGTGATACAATTGTCTCTTCGAGATCGCGTGTGGGATAGTCAATGTAGAGGTGAAGACAGCGCCGTTTCAGGGCATCGGACATCTCACGGGCATTGTTCGAGGTTAATATGACAAAGGGCTTTTCGTTTGCCGTGATGGTGCCGATTTCCGGAATGGTGACCTGAAAATCAGAGAGAACCTCAAGGAGAAAGGCCTCAAACTCAGAGTCAGATTTATCAATTTCATCAATTAAAAGTACGGACCGCTTTTCGCTGGTTATTGATTTAAGAATGGGGCGGGGCATGAGAAATCTTTCAGAGAAAAAGACATCTTCTTCTTGTGAGAGCCGCGCCACTGCGTCATGAAGGGTTGCCTCGTTAGCCATCAGTGCTGAGAGTTTGTCTTTCATAATCTGGGTATAGAGGAGCTGCTTCGCGTATTCCCATTCATAGAGGGCTTTTGCTTCGTCGAGGCCTTCATAGCACTGCATGCGTATCAGTTCCATGCCGAGGGCCGAGGCGATGCATTTGCCCAGCTCGGTTTTTCCCACACCGGCGGGCCCTTCGACAAGAATGGGTTTCTCCATTCTCATGGCCAGGTATACCGTTGTGGCGATTTCCTTTGAGGCGATATATCTTTCACTGGCAAGGGCTGTGATGGTTTTTTCTATGTCTTTAAACATCCTGTTCACCTGCATCTGATATTGAGCGGTAAGGGCTCTGACTTCATTCTGAACAATTCAACAGGAAATGTAAATAATGCAAGTATATTATCGCTCAGAGGCGAAAAATGCCTCTGCTTTATGTCATATTCGAAAAGAAGGTAATTTGTGAAAAAGGTTTGACCGTATTAGAGCAAAATAATAATCATATGCAATACACTGTAGAGAAGTGTATCTCTGCCCAAGGTACTGAACCAGGCTGAAAAGGATAGAATTATGAAGCGATTTTTATTGATGTTGATATGCATACCGGTTATGGCAGGGGCTCTCTCTGCCCGGGGGATGCGCATAGCCGTTATTGATTTTAAGGCCGATGGGGTCTCAAAATCAATGGCACGAAAAATATCCGAACTCATTCGCAACGATCTGATAAACTCAGGGAAGATTGTGGTAGTTGAACGGTCACAAATGGACCAGATACTGAAAGAACAGGGACTTCAGGCTTCCGGATGTACGGATACTGAATGTGCTGTGCAGCTTGGCAAACTTCTCTCGGCGCGGAAGATGCTCATAGGTACGATTATGAGTTTTAACGGTCGAACTGTAATTTCCGGCCGAATTGTCGATGTGGAAAAGGGAACTGCTGAAATCAGTTCCAGAGAAATAGTTAGGAATAAGAATGACCTTATAGAGGGGGCCTCTCAGTTTACTCGTAAACTGTCCAGACAGATAGAAAACGGAAAAACAGAACAAAATTATTCTGAGAATAACACTTTTTATAAAAATGATTTTTGGAACAAATGGCACCTTGTCATAATGCCTGCCGCGCTCTATGAAGAGAGCTACCAGGTTTTCGGTCTGTCTATCAGTACGGGCATAGAAATTGGAAAGTTTTACACTGGTTTCCACTTTGACTATATCCCAGAACAACGGGCTCATAATATTGCTTCCGAAAGCCCCACCAGTGTTACTGGTTACGGGTGTAATTTTTCTTATCGTTTATTGTCGATGAAAGATATATTTACTGTCTCTCCCGGTGTCTTTGTTGGATATTTTCACTTAAAACAATATGATTATTTCGATATAGTAAAAAAACTGACAGGTTATTTTGGTCCTCTTCTGAAACTTGAGGTGGGGTATTGGAGATTTCATTTTTTTACTGAAATCCTTCCTGTTTTCGGCACCCGGGAATACTACTCGTCTGGTATTAGACATAACAAAAATTTTGGCTACTGCACCCTTACTGTTAATATGGGTGTAAAAATGCGTTTTTATTCCTTCTAGCAAGTATCGCACAACCCGGGCCGGGGCATCTCCCCGGCTTATTTATTCTCTTTTCCCATGGAGAGAAAAAACTTCAGGTCAAGAAGCCGGGTCTTCAGCTCATCAGGAAGACTGTCAATTGAGGCGTTGCCCTGTTCCTGTATTTTTCTTGAAACGCTGAAGAGGGTATTAAAGTCAGTTACCCCCTTTTCAAGGCGTTCGCCGGTATCAGCAGCCTCAATATGATGATGGGTCGTGGTCTCCTGTTCTTTGAGCAGCTCTTTGAGCAGCATCTTCTCGACAGGCTCTGAGCCGGTTATTTCCCTGAACTTTCGATTCAGGTACTGCATAAAGGCAATATAGGCTTCCATTATCAGATCCCGTTCAATGGTGCTCTGCACCAGTATTGTTTTTCTCAGCTCCCTGTCACTGCAGCTCATGATCATCGATTCATCGATTTCAAGGCCGGAAAGAACCATGCGGCCATGATCGATGGTGTTGAGGCTTTCCATGTCTATTCCATGTATATGTCCTTCTGCGAGATGATCAGCGGGGAGGGCGATGAGGGTGTCTATTTTTGCCTTTTCATCCTGCCGCGCCGTTACCAGGATCATGTCTGCGGTGAGGCCCCCGGTAATGTATTTTTTGGTGCCCGAAAGGGTAATGGCGCCGTCAGAACTTCTGCGCATTATCATCGGATCATCACCCGGCTCTGAGGCGGCAAGGGCGCCTATCATTGAAGGGGTAAAGGATTGGGGGGGAAGGGAAGGATCGCTTGAGCCGCCAGCGCGGCATAGTTTAACAAGCTGCTGTACCAGGATCGTCTGCACTATCCAGAGTATTGCAAGGCCGAGGTCACCACAGTCTCCCGCAAGTACCTGGTGGGGCTTTGCTTTTTCCATTGTATCCATCGACGGGGGGAAGTAACCGCTGATGGTCTTCCAGTACTGCTCGAGGCGGTTCGTTTCGTTGAATCGCTGGTGAAAGGTTGCCTCGATCTCTTTCAGAAATTGTTCCATTTCTTCTGCTCCCATCTGCTTCGGGGTCAGAGCCCCCTCTAGTGTTAATATGATGATATAACAATTGTATCCTGTCTATTTCTTTTGTTGGTTATCGGGCATAAACCGGCTAAAAACAGGTAAATTTACCAGGTTTGAGGAGAGATACTTCGTTTTATCTGACTATTAAAAAACCAGCCGGACGGTATTTTAATTCTTGACCTTCGTACCCCTTTCACTAGTATTAAAAGGGGTACCTTTTTACTGTGAATGTCATAAAAGCGAGTAGGGGAGCGTCAGACTGTATTTTGGTCCTTCTTTTACTTCCTTGATAGTTTTATAATTCATCGCCTGACGGGATCTGTGTGATGCAGGGCCCGTCAGGTGATGTCTCTTTCGAAAACAAAAAAAGCGTCATCGTGGGATGACGCTTTTTTTATTTATCTGTGTATCAGTTTTACTTCTTTCTCATCATCGCTTCGACCCGTGAAGGTAAACCGAAAATTCGAAGAAAACCTGAGGCGTCTTTCTGGTCATAGAGCTCAGAAGCGTCAAAGGTGGCGATATCCGGCTCATAAAGGGTCTCATCTGATTTTCTGCCTACTGCCATACAGTTGCCTTTGTACAGCTTCATGCGTACCGTACCGGTAACACTTTTCTGGGTTTCGTTAATAAAGGCATCCATTGATTCACGCTTTTTGCTGAACCAGAGGCCGTTGTATACCAGGTTGGCGTATTCGCTGGCCAGTTTATCCTTCAGGTGCTGAGTGTCTCTATCAAGGGTAATTGATTCAAGGTCACGATGGGCAGCTAAAAGCACTGTGCCCGCGGGAGTCTCATAGACACCCCGTGACTTGATCCCCACAAGGCGGTTTTCAACGATATCAATGCGGCCGACACCATTGTCACCGGCGATTTTATTAAGGGTTTTCATCAGCTCAACAGGCCCCAGGCGTTTTCCGTCGACGGCAATTGGAACACCCTGCTCGAAATCGATCTCAATATGGGTCGCTTTATCAGGGGCGTCTTCGGGGTTTTTCGTCATAATGAACATACTGTCATCGGGTTCCTGAAAGGGATCCTCAAGGATGCCCCCTTCGTAGCTCACATGGAGAATGTTCCGGTCCATGCTGTACGGCTTGTCCTTTGAAATCGGCAGGGGTATACCATGCTTTTCGGCGTAATCAAAGAGCTTGCTTCGTGAGTCAAGATCCCATATCCGCCAGGGGGCGATGATGTTTATATGGGGAGCAAGGGCCATGAAGCCCATCTCAAAACGGACCTGGTCATTTCCCTTACCGGTCGCTCCATGGCATACCGCGTCGGCTCCTTCTTTTAAAGCTATCTCAATCTGACGCTTGGCGATAATCGGACGGGCAAGAGATGTGCCGAGAAGATAGCGGTCTTCATATATAGCGTTTGCCTTTATTGCCTGAAAAACATAGTCTCTGACAAATTCTTCAGTCAAATCTTCTATGTAGCATTTGCTTGCCCCGGTGGCGATTGCTTTTTCTTCAAGGCCGTCGAGTTCTTCTTCCTGGCCGACATCTGCAGCATAGCAGACTACTTCACAGTCGTAAGTGTCAATGAGCCACTTTACGATTATGGAGGTATCGAGTCCTCCTGAATATGCAAGTACAACTTTTTTTACATCCATTGGTTACCTCATGATATGTTGCTGGTTCAGCGGGCCGGTGAGGCCCTGACTGTATTTAAGTATACCGGAAGTGCATCAGCACTTCAAGTCCTTATTTCATCAATACGCACATGACCGCTTTCTGAACATGGAGGCGGTTTTCCGCCTGGTCAAAGATAATTGACTGGGAAGAATCAATGACATCGGCATCTATCTCTTCACCCCGGTGTGCCGGCAGACAGTGCATAATCATGCAGCCCGGGCTGCATTTTCTGACCATTTCCATGGTGATTTTATATTTGGCAAAGGCCTTTTTTCTCCGCGCTGTTTCTTTTTCCTGGCCCATGCTGGTCCAGACATCAGTATAGAGATAGTCAGCATCTTTAACTGCTTCGTCTATATCAGAAGTTATGGTGATAGATGATCCGTTTCGGGAGGCATACCGATAAGCCTCTTCGACTATTTCAATTTCAGGTTTATATTTTTCAGGGGATGCGACTGCTATATCGATTCCCAGCAATGCCGCTGTAATTATCAGTGAATTGGCCACATTATTACCATCTCCCACATAGGCGAGCTTAAGGCCCTTGAGGGTTCCGCTTTTTTCATACATGGTGTAGAAATCAGTCAGGGCCTGGCAGGGATGATACGAATCAGTCAGCCCGTTGATAACAGGAATTGACGCTTCACGGGCAAGGCTGAGGACCTTATCATGGTCATCGGTTCTAATCATAATGCCGTTGACGTAGCGGGAAAGCACCTTTGCTGTATCAGAAAAGGGCTCTCCGCGGCCAAGCTGAATGTCACTGGTGCTGAGAAAAAGCGCCTGCCCGCCTAACTGGTAGATTCCTGTTTCAAAGGAGACACGGGTTCTGGTTGAGCTTTTTTCAAAGATCATGGAGGGTCTTTTTTCTTAAAGTCCGGTTGCACCGGCCCTTTTTGCACTCATGTTTTAGTTTTGTGGTAAGCTTGAAAATAGAAATGATTTCTTCTCTGCTGAAGTCTGATACCGTGAGAAGGTCTTTGGTTGCCACCTTTGGTGTTTTCATTTTATTCACCTGTCTGCATTAGAATATCTTTGAGGATTGTCATGCCCTTCTTGACCAGGTTCATCGGTATGGTAAGGGGGGGCATGATTCTGATTATATCTCCAGCCGTACAGTTAATTATCAGTCCACGGGAGAGAGCCTCTTTGACTATTTCGGGACCCCTGCCGGTAACCTGAAAGCCTATGTGGAGGCCGAGACCTCTGACTTCCTTTACCATACTTTTTTCTTTGATTAATTCATTGAGCATATTGTTAATGTATTCTGCTGTTTTTTCTATATTGTTGTAGATACTTTTCTTTTTTATTTCCTTAAGTGTTGCAGCCGCTGCAGCGCAGGCAAGGTGGTTTCCGCCAAAGGTGCTGCCATGGGTTCCCTGCCCGAGGTGCTCAATGAGAAAATTCTTGGCATGCATTGCTCCAATGGGTATGCCTCCGCCGAGTCCCTTTGCCATGGTGATAATGTCTGGGGATACCTCGTACTGCTGAAAGGCGAAGGGAGTACCGGTTCTGGCAATACCTGTCTGGACTTCATCAACAATAACCAGGATGTCGTTTTTTCTGCAGAGATCGAAGATTTTTTTAACAAAGGATTTATCCGCAGCAACAATTCCGCCTTCACCCTGAATGAGCTCAAGAATCACCGCGGCGATTTTTTTATTCTTTTTGATCTCCTTTACAAAGGCATCAGTATCATTGAAAGGAAGATATCTGAAACCCCGGGGGAGAGGACCAAAGCCTTTATTGATCTTGTCCTGGCCTGTCGCGCTCATGCTGCCCATGGTTCTGCCATGGAAGCCGTTTTTAAAACTGATTATCTGAAATCGATCTTTATCAATACTGAGTCCGTAACGGCGTGCCAGTTTTATAGCAGCCTCATTTGCTTCGGTTCCACTGTTAGAAAAGAGGGTTTTTCCCGGAAACGCGAGCTCAGAAAGAAGAGCCGCCGCCTGATTTTGTTCCCTGTTGTAATAGTGATTTGAACTGTGCATAAGGGCGTCAACCTGGCCGTGAAGGGCTTTCGAGAGGCTGGGGTGATTGTACCCGAGATTAGACACAGCAATTCCAGAGAAAAAATCTATGTATTCCCGGCTATCCTGGTCATAGAGGAGGGAGCCTTCTCCCCGGGTGAAACAGACCTGCTGTCTGGAGCCATAATTTTGAAAAAGATACTCTTTGTCTTCTTCAATGATTTTTTTGAGTTTTGCTGATGTCATGATTAATCACCTTTTAAAAAATAAAAAAACCGGGGGCCACCCGATTTCTCTCAAATAAGCCATGAATATGAATATTGTCAAGTCATAATTTCAGATGTTGTGTTCCTGGATTTTCTGGTATACCAGTTCTTTCAGGTTTTCTTCAAGATGTGTACTTGCACTAAGAAATCGATTTCCAATAGAATCTTTATCAAAGGGCCCGTCGGCCACCAGGATGGGGGTTTTTTTATGTTCTCCCGGGGTTTCGCCACTGTCAATTTTATCGTGACTGTATCCCTTTGCTTTTAGCCAGGTAAGCACTTTCTCTTTCCCAAATTTATCGTAACAGAGTTGAAAGCCCTTTATTTCGTTGTTTTCCTCGTACCAGACAATGAGGTCAAAGAAATTATCGAAAAACCATCGCCTTGGGCCTTCCCCGGGAATCTGCCGGACATTTTTTTCTTCAATGAGCATAGTTTATTACCCTTTTGACTATTTATTCCAAATATATTCTACTTATTATTTTAACGAGACAGTAGAGCGGGTCAAGTCTTAAAAAAGAGTCATTATATTTTAAGGTAATTTCTTGACATTTGTACAAATAAGGGTAAGATTTTTAAATATTCTATCAGGAGATCAACTATGGTAAAGCAAATCAGTACAATGCTTCTGTCCTTTTTTATCGCTCTGGCTCTTTTTATGCCGGAAAACGCAGACGCGGCTAATTGTCAGGGGTTGAGCCGTGGAAAATGTAAGTCCAGTTCAAACTGTGTATGGGTTTCAGGATACAAACGCAAAGGGACCCAGGTGAAGGCTTATTGCCGGGCAAAGCCGACACGTTCAGCAGTTAAGAGAAAGACCACGAAAAAGGAAAAAGTTGTAAAAAAAAGAAGAGTAAAAAAGAAGAAAACTACCCCGAAAAAGAAACGAATCGTTAAAAAACGTAAAGCGTCGAAAAAGAAAAAAGTTGTTAAAAAACGTAAGGTAACAAAAAAGAAGGCAAAGACTAAAAAGAGAACCCGCAGGAAAAAGAAAGCAGAATAGATCAATTAAAAAAGGGGCTCAGAGCCCCTTTTTTAATGCCTGCCGGCAGCATGTATATTATAGTGTCTACAGGTTGTATACAAATGATCCGGTGAAAGAGAGCATGTCAACGCCCTGGTCGTACATAAAGATTCTCCGGTAACTGGTTCCGGCGTTTACGGTAACCGGGCCGATATTAATATCAATTCCGAAGCCAAAAAAGAGAAAGGCCTTTGTGGAACTATCTTCGTTGAGAATCGGTGCATCAGGGCTGGTTACACCGGGTTGGTATGAGACCAGAGTCCTCAGGGTGGCTCCGCTGCCAATTTCTGCCGAGAGGCTGAAACGTTTATTGAAAGGAATGGCATAGTAGAGAGAAAAGCCAAGGTTCCACAGTCGTATTGAATCGTCTCCATATCCAGAGCTTAAATATCCCCCGTTCCAGCGAATCGAAAGGTTTGAGACCAGGGCTGAAAGATCGTAGCCCAGATGGGTTCGTACCTCAAGGGCATTATCGAAATCACTTAGACCTCCCAACAGAAAGGTGTATCCCGTGGTGATACCGAAGTTAAACCGGGACATGAAACGGTGGATACCGAGGTAGGGGGAAGTATTCGCGATACGACGTGCTTCTGCAACCGCAAAATCAAACTTTTTTATGACCGAATCAGAAAGGGTGTCCATCGATGTCCCGAGTACCGCACCGCTTTCGAGGCGTGAAGCAGGAAGAATCTTAATAGTATCTGATTTTACATTATAAATGATAATGGTTGCCCTGGTCCCGCCTTTAGGTATTGCTTCAATGATTCCAGTACAAATATAGTGGACATTTTCCTTTGGACTGGAGAGTTGTTTTAAAACTATTTTATTCGGGGTGCTCCCTGGCTTTTGGACATTTATTGCCGGCGCGTTACCCTTTTTCAGTACCGGGGCGTAGTTGCCCGTCTCTTTGAGGTACCGGTAGAGGGTTTTCGGGAGAATTGAGGCGTAATAGGCTATTTTTTCAGTCTTACCTTTAAGGGAAAAGGTATGAATATGGATCTTTCCAGCATTTTTTGGGGAAAACTTATTTTCAGCTCCCGTGAGAGGCGTCGTTGCCACCATGATGAGGAGTACCGAAAATGAGACACATGTCTGTATGGTTTTTTGAATGCTCATAGCTTTTATTATACCGGATATTGTAATGAGTATTTAAAATTACCGAGAATACTATAGACAGGATAATGGCAGATTTTCACCTGCCTGTCAATATGAAAAAATATTCCTTTTGCTTCAATGGGTGCTTTTAGAGTTTAAGTCAGAAATCAAGTTGAATATTCGGCATTAATTTTAACATAATCGTAGGAAAAATCTGTTGTCAGCATGGCAAATTCATTTTTCCCTATTCCCAGGTCAACGGTAACCGTTATTTCTTTTGCTTCCATTACCTGGGTGAGAGATTTGGTTTCCGTAAGGCAGGGAGTACCATTCTTGAGTACCATGATTTTTCCAAAGGAAATGCTCAGGTTCTCTTCTATCAGCTCTGCCCCTGAATAGCCGACAGCCATTGCGATTCTTCCCCAGTTGGGGTCTTCGCCGAAAAAGGCAGTTTTAACCAGTGCTGAATTGGCAATGGTTCGGGCCGCCCTGTCGGCGTCTTCACGTGAGGCCGCTCCTGTTACATGAATCGTTACTATTTTTGTTACTCCTTCCCCGTCGGATACCAGCATGTGGGAAAGGCTTCCCGCCACCGTCCTGAGGGCTTGCTCAAAGGACGCGAGGTCTTCAGGAGAGGCCAGGGGCTTTTCGGAAACCGGTGAGAGAATAATTGCCGTATCATTTGTCGACATGTCGCCGTCAATAGTGAGGGCGTTAAAACTGGTGCGGACAACTTCCCCGAATACTTTATCAAGGTATGACTTCTCAAGGGGGGCATCGGTTAAAATGTATGCGAGCATGGTTGCCATATTCGGGGCAATCATACCGGAGCCCTTGGCGGTGCCCCCGATAGTGAAGGTTCCTATTGAGGTATCAAATGAAACGGCACAGCTTTTCGGAAAGGTATCGGTTGTCATGATAGCCTTTGAAAACTCAGGGCCGTAAGCCGGATCAAGGCCTTCGACAAGGAGGTCATGTCCCTTAAGCATTGTTGACAGGGGCAGCTGGTGGCCGATTATACCCGTTGAGCTCATGAGAATCGAGCTCTCACTGGTGTGAAGCTTTTTCGCCATGTCAGCGGTCAGCGTCTCAGCAGCGCTGTAGCCTTCTGAGCCGGTACAGGCGTTGGCATTGGTAGAATTTACCAGGATGGCGTGGATGGCCCCGTCAATTCGATCACGGCACAGTTTAACCGGCGCGGCGGTGACCTTGTTAACGGTAAAGGTACCGGCAGCGTTACAAGGCTTTTCTGAGTAGATCAGCCCGTAGTCAAGGCGGTCCTTGTATCGGATCCCGCATTTGATAGCCGAGTAACTGTATCCTGGAACCATTTCGAGGCCCCCCGCGAGTTTTTTCATCATATCTCCTGTTTGTCTCTGGTAAAAATGTTCCTTTATTTGTTAAAGAAACCGATATAGTATGTAACAGGGTTTTGCCGGTCAATCTTTTTATGCCGGAAGGCCCCTGGAAATTAAGGTTGTGTTACTGAACACAGGGAGAGATGAGAGATCGGATATGGAGTTCAAAGCCACTACATACGGTACCATCACGATTATCCATTTATCGGGAGACTTCTATCTCTATACAGCCCCTACTATCGATGAAAGCTGGGAAAAGATTCTTGAAACAGGGCCGACAGTTATTGCCTTTGACTGCAAAGACCTTACTTTTATAGATTCTGCTGCTATTGGCATCCTGGTGAAATTTTTGAATACTTCCGGCAAAAGAAACATTGTTGTTGAATTTATTAATGTCGAAGAAGATGTGATGAAAATATTTGCCGCCTGCCGCCTTGATACTATATTTAAAATTAGTACCCGTACTGATTTCTGTCAGCGTTACGGTCTTCCCTGTTAAAGGTTTTCTTTTCTTAGATTTTTGCTTTTTACCCCCAGAGACGATAAATTATCAGCCTTGATGTTCCGAAAATAGTAGTATGAAAAAATATTTTGCGTTTTTGATCCTTGCGGCTCTCTTTACCGCTTCATGTGTTCCGCCTCCCCAGTACCGGAGAGCGACCCGGTCATCGTGGCGCGGGAACCGGGCCCCCCGGTCAGGTGACAGGATTGTTATAACGGCCCGAAGATACCTTGGGGTTCCCTATCGGTACGGGGGAACCACGCCGCGGGGCTTTGACTGCAGCGGGTTTGTATATTATGTGTACCGAAAAAGCGGCATGCCGATGAAACGCAATATGACCTCACAGTTCAGGGAAGGGAAGAAGGTCTCAAAGCGCCGCCTTAAGCCGGGAGACCTGGTGTTTTTTCAAACCTCAGGGCGTCGTGTTTCTCATGTGGGAATCTACACGGGGTCGGGAAGGTTTATCCACGCCCCGAGAACCGGGAAGTCGGTCTCATACGCGAAGCTGAATAATCCCTACTGGAAGAGGCGTTACCGGGGCGCTGTCTCATACCTCTCATCGGGAAGAATGAGGGCGAAAAGAAAAAGACCTCACGTGGACCGCCGAAAAAGAAACACCGGTGATTTTACCGAGACAGTTCACTATTTTTAGATTTCTTCCTTTCAATAAAATCTTTCACGTTCAGGCTGATTGTCAGCACCACCGCCAGTGAAATGATTACCAGGGCTGCCCCGTCAACCAGTGCCGGATCCAGGTTTATGCCTGTCAGCTCTTTGATGAGAAAATGCAGGTACGACCACGAGGTGACCGGTATGCCAAGGGCATCGCGTACCTGCCAGTGCCAGTCGGTGCAGAAGCAGTATCCCCATCCATACCAGACCCCGAGGATAAACCAGGAGAAGAGGGTAGCCGTAACCGTTGCAAGATGAAGACGCCGTGTCTTTTTCCATGCCCAGCCGAGAGAATTAAAAATAGAAAAAAAGCTGTGAAAGACTATAAAAAAAATGTCGAGGAAGTTTAGCAGGTCCCTGTCAGATATGCTCAAGGTGTTTTCCTTAATGATCGAGTTTGACCAGTACCCCCTCGGAACTGTAACCGAAAATTGAGCCGTCCCGGGTTTCCTTTGAGGCATACATGGCGTTGTCGGCATACTGTATCAGCTCTTCATGATCGATCGCGTAATTAGGCGTGGGATACGACGCTATGCCGATGGAAAGACTGAAGCGCGATACTTCTTCTACTACCTGTTCTTCCCCGATGATGTCAGCGATATGAAATTTTTTAATCAGGTCCCGTATCCTTTTAGCAACTGCCAGGGCACTGGCATGGTTTGTCTCGGGAAGGAAAATGGAAAACTCATCGCCCCCAAAGCGGGCTGCTATGTCATAGGGACGAAAAATATATTTTACCATATCATCGTGATCTTTTAATACCTTGTAGAGATTCTCATCAATAAAAGAACCGCCTATCTGTTTTAAAACCTGGTCGCCCACCAGGTGACTGTAGGTGTCATTGATTGTCTTGAAATTATCTCCATCGAGGAAAATAAGGGAGATGCTGGAGGTCTCAATTTTTGCGGCCATATGCTCAGGCATATCATCTTTTTCGAGATTTTTACGTTTAACCCGTTCGAATTCTGACTTGAGGCGTTCCTCAAAGGTAATCTTGTTGAGAAGACCGGTAAGGCCGTCGTAACCGGTCATCTGAAAGGTCATGGCGTTACGAACAATAGCGGCGAGGGATTTTGCCCTGACAGGTTTATTGAGAAAGTAATAAGCCCCGAGATCAAGAACTGTTTCGGAGAGTTCAGCGTCATCCTGAAAACCGGTAATGGCAATAATGGGGGCGTTGATCTTTAACTCTTCCTTTAAAATCTTCAAGGTTTTAAGGCCGTTGGCTGTGTCAGTTCGCCCCCCTTCTGTCATCGGCAGGGCCAGGTCGAGAAGGATGGTATCCCAGTAGGTTTTTTTTACCAGTTCAATTGCGGTATCAACAGAAGAGGCTGATTCTATATAATAGGAATCATTATCAGCGTGAAGAATACGGCTAATAGTCTTAACAATTACGGGGTCATCATCAATGAGAAGTATGCTGAAATCCCGTTTGAGATGTTTGTGTGACAAGACTGTACCCTTCAGCATCGTAATTCCTTCCATAGCCAGAAGTTTCTATCTGAATATATCTATTTTCAGATACAGTGCCTTAAATATCACAAATATTTCCTCTAAAGTCAAGTCAAAACCAGCGGTGAATCACCTGGCCGAGGTAGATGTTTCATGTTTTCCCTCTGAATGACATGAAAAATGTAACCAGAGAGGCTTAAACTGTCGAAATAATAATAAAGGAGTTGCTAAATGCGGCACCGTAAAATTTTATATTAAGAACTGATCCCTGGATAAAAACCTTATGGCAACAAAGAAGAAAACTTCTCCCAAAAAAACCCCTAAAAAAAACCCTAAAAAAACCCAGGGTGCATCACCCCGGGGAAAAAATAAAAAAGCTGCTGCCCGTACGGGAGGGCAGGGAAGCGCCTTTCTTGTTCTCCTTATCATGGTGTTGTTGACGGTCATTGTACTGATGGCGGGAGATTACATTGCTCCTCTGAAGAAAAGTCTGTTCACCCCTGAGAAAAAGAAAGTTACCAGACGAAAAGAAATACCTGACAGGGCGAAAAAAGTCACCCCTGAGAAAAAAGAAAAGAAAGAAAAAAAAGAAGTTATTTCGAAGGAAGTTAAAAAGCAGGAGCCTGAAAAAGCACCGGCACCCCAAAAGGTTTCGGTAAAAGTCTATTTTATCCGTGTAGATGATAGAACCGAAAAGATTTTTCTCGCCCCGGTTCGCCGCAGGGTCGATGAGTCGAAAAAAATCGAATTGGCTCTCGCTGAACTTTTAAAGGGGATGTCCGGAAGTGAAAAAAGAAAGGGCTATCTCAGCGCCATACCGGCTTCTTTGAAAGTGAGAAGGGTGCGGGTCCGAAACGGGATAGCAGAGATAGATTTTAATTCTGTCATCGGTTCCGGCGCGGGTAATATTCTTGTAAGCCGTCTTGACCAGATCGTCTATACGGCAACCCAGTTCAAAGAAGTGAAAGCCGTGCAGGTAACCATAAACGGGCGCCGTCGTACAGCCCTGGGAAGTGACGGTCTCTCCATCGGCAGCCCCCTCCACCGGAGAAAATAATATGCTTGAAGTAGAAATAAAGTCGCCCTGTGCTGAACCTGATGGCATGAGAAAGAGGCTCGCTGTTCTCGGTGCCGCCCGAACCGAATCGCGTGTTGACCGGGACCTGTATTACAATCATCCCGTTCGGGATTTCGCCAAAACTGATGAAGCGGTCAGAATACGCTCAATCGGCGACCGGCACTATCTCACCTACAAGGGACCTAAGCTCTCAACTAAAACCAAGTCTCGGGTAGAGGAAGAAGTATCAATTGCCGATCCTGAAACGGGTAGAAATATCCTCTCCGCTCTCAGCTTCACCGAAGTGCTTCTCGTAGAAAAAAAGCGGGAAGTCTATAAGCTCAATGATATAGAAATCTGTCTCGATACCATCGAGGGTCTCGGTTCATTCGTTGAGCTTGAGGTCATGACCGATGACCAGCAGAAAGGTGAAGAGAAACTTTTCGCCCTTGCGGGTCAGCTGGGGCTTACGGAGTTTTTGAATACTTCGTATCTTGAGATGCTTTTAGGGGAAAAGTAGAAAGTTTCAAGTGTCAAGTTGCAAGGTATTTCTGCTGCCCTCACCCCCGGCCCCTCTCCCATATTTGTAATTCAGGTAATTGATAAACCTTTTCAGGGAGAGGGGAGGAAGAGAAGAGGGCGGACCGATGCATTCGGCATATTTTTAAATCTTCAGGCTTGGCTCCCGGTTTCTCCCCCTCGCCCTGCAATAACGCATGAAAAATCAATTGTACAAATTTGGGAGAGGGGGTCGGGGGGGTGAGGGCAGAACATAGAAAAAAATACTTGGAATAAAAACAATTGTTATGTATATTTGAACCATAATTAACCAATTGTGGTTCAAATGTGGGGCGATCCATGAAGTCAATTACCATACACAATCTTGAAGACTCCCTTGACTCTCGAATAAGAGAAAAGGCCAAAAAACAGGGAACCAGTTTGAACAAAACCATCCAACTGTTGCTGAAACAGGCCCTCGGTTTAAAACCAAAGCAAAAAAATGACAACAAAGATGACTTTACAGACCTTTTTGGCGTCTGGTCTAAAAAAGATGAAAATGATTTTAGCAAAAGTACCGGTGACTTTAACAGAATAGATGAGTCAGACTGGACATGAAAAAGATACTTCTCGATACCAATGCATACAGCAACTACCTCCGGGGAAACGAGAAGGTCCTCGATGCTCTTTCGAAAGCCGATATTGTATATGCATCAATCTTTGTTCTGGGAGAATTGTATTCAGGCTTCAAGGGCGGGGCAAAGGAGCTATGGAATAAAGATATTCTACGCAGCTTTTTAGAAAAACCAACAGTATCAGTAGTAGATACCTCTATTGAAACTTCTGAAATATTTGCTGACATTAAGCACTCATTAATAAAAACAGGAAATCCAATACCAATCAACGATGTCTGGATTGCCGCCCATGCTTTTGAAACCGGTTCTGTTTTGATTACCTTTGATGATCATTTCAGCAAAATCCCCGGGTTGAGGCTTTGGGATTACGTGGGAGAACAATAGAATGTCGACGCCTTAAGCCTGACAGGAAGTCAGGATGATACAGCAAAAGCAACAGGGCGGCGCGCAGGACGCTGGACAGGATGTCCGAGTGCCGTGATGCCACGGATGGCAAAGAACGGCCGCGCACTCCCGCCCGTTAAGCCTCTCTGGCGATTGAACGCTGAGCAGGATGCTCGAGTGCCGGCGTGAAACACGATGTTTCAAAAAACGCCGGCTGAGCGCCCTTTGCCCCTCGTCCCTCTCGGCCGTCCATGGTCTCCGGGACACTCGCACATCCTGTGCAGCGTTTATGGCGAGACAAAAAGGGCCCCCGGAGGGAGAGCGGCAGCCAGCAAAAAAGGAGCCTTTCGGCGCCTTCTTCACTTTACACTTGAACCTTGTAACTTGAAACTTTTATCTCAAAGAGTAATTCTTCTTTTTCAAATCCTCAATAATCTTCTTCTGCATGGCATCAATCTCATCAGGCTCAAGAGTCCGATCCTTTGCATTCATGATAACCCTGAATGAAATAGACTTTTTTCCTGCCTCAAGCTGTTCACCCTGGTAGATATCAACAACATCAATAGAACTGATGAGCTTCTGATTGCTGTTAGCTATAATTTTGGCAATCGTATTTGAATATATGCCCGAATCAGCCACAACCGAAAGCTCAAAGGGAACATCAGGGTATTTCTGGAGTTCATTAAACTTGATGGTCTTTTTCTTCGCGTCGAGAAGAATGTCCAGGTCAAGGTCAAAGATAGCCGCGCTGCCGCTGATGTCAAAATCCTTGTAGACCCGGGGGTGAAGCTCAAAAATCAGTCCCGCATTTTTCTTGTCGATGATCACTGACAGGGCCCGTGCCGGGTGAGCATACGGGGGAAGATTGTCTTTAGCCGGTCTAAAATCAACCTTTGCAAGACGCAGCTTTTCAATAAGTCCCCGGGCAACTTTTTTGGCTCCGTAGAACTGGGGCTCATCAGCTTTCTTGGCAAAAACAGCGCCGGTTATTCTTGAGTTTTCTGTTATCAGGTCAGGACTTGTACGGTCTTTTTTCAGGTAAACACGGCCGACTTCATAAATGCCGAAGGTGTCATGGTACCGCTGGTTGAATTCAACATTCTGTACCAGGTTGGGTATCAGGCTTCTGTTAAGGCGATCCTGTTCTATTGAAAGGGGATTGCGAAGCCGCAGCTCTTTGTCTTCATTGATCTTGAGCTTGTTGAGCATGTCTTCGCCTATAAAGGAGTATCCGCTGACTTCAGTCATGTTGAAGTTGAAGCTCAGGATTTCTTTTACCTTTCGTTCAAGGAGACGTTTCTTGTTCTGTGCAGGCGGTGTGCAGGGCACCATAGGTGGAAGGGGTGTGATGTTATCATACCCGTAAATTCTACCGACTTCTTCAACGATATCGGCGGGGATGCTGACATCCTTGGTGGACCTGTAGTGAGGGACGCCGATAGTTAAACTTCCTTTATCATCTTTTATGTCAAAATCCAGTGCTGTGAGGATTGAGATTATCTTTTCATCTGAAAGATCTTCTCCCAGGTTTCTTCTGATATATTCTGTCGTTGTTTCAATAGTAATTGACGCAAGCTTTTCAGGGTAGGCGTCAATGATAGGGGTCTCAGCTGCTGCCTCGGGACAGCACTGCTTGATGAGATCATAGCAGCGTATCAGAGCGGCCCGGGTCAGTTCAGGTGAGATAGACTTTTCAAACCTGATGGCAGCCTCGGTACGATTGTTGAACCGGTGGGCGGTTTTTCTGATGGTGACAGGATTGAAGTTTGCCGCCTCAAGAACAATCTCACTGGTGGTGTCTTCAATCTCACTGTTGCCGCCCCCCATGACTCCCGCGAGAGCAATAGGGCCTTCTCTGTCGGCGATAACGATATCTTCTTCTGTCAGTTCGTGAGCCGTTTCATCGAGGGTAACGAGCTTCTCGCCTTTTTCGGCCATGCGGACAATAATTTCAGTGCCCCGAAGCTTTTTACGGTCAAAGGCGTGCATCGGTTCGCCGATTTCCGCCATTACGTAGTTGGTGACATCAACGATGTTACTGATGGGGCGCATACCGATTGAAGTGACCATTGCCTTGAGCCATTCGGGAGACTCGCCGATGGAAATGTTTTTAACTACCAGTCCGCTGTAGCGGGGGCAGTGCTCACTGTTATTTATGGTAACGCTCAGTTCATCATTGCTGCTAAAGGTCTTTTCAAGGTCCCAGTTTACCGGATCCTTTACGGGACGGTCATATAAAGCCCCGATTTCTCGTGCAAAGCCGTGATGGCTCCAGAGGTCAGGCCGGTGGGTAATAGATTTATTGTCGATCTCAAAGCGTACATCCATCCAGTCTGGATAGAATTCACTCATCGGTTTTCCAAGAGGGGTATCGGGGGGAAGTATCATGATGCCTGAATGGTCTTCAGACAATCCCATTTCCTTTGCGCTGCAGAGCATCCCAGAGGATTCTTCGCCCCGGATTTTAGACTTTTTGATGACGAATTCTTCAGTGAACCGGGTTCCCACCAGGGCAAGGGCAACAATATCGCCTTCCTTGTGATTGGGAGCACCGCAGACCACCTTGAACTGTTCAGATCCTGTATCAATTTCACAGAGGCTCAGTTTGTCGGCGTCGGGATGCTTTTTCTTTGACGTAACCTTTGCCGTCACAATGGTTTCCATAAATCCGTTCATATAATCAATAGATTCGATTTCAGCGGACGACATGGTGATTTTAAGACCGAGTTCTTTCGGGTCGATATCACTGATGTCAACCATGGTTTGAAGTATATTTCTTGATAGCCACATAGTATTGCCTCGTAATTAGAATTGGTGAAGGAATCTGATGTCACCGCTGAGGAAGTGACGAATGTCATTTATCCCGTAGGACATCATAACCAGCCGGTTCAGGCCGAGTCCAAAGGCAAACCCTGACCATTCGTCGGGATCAATGCCTCCTGACTTGAGTACATTGGGATGAACCAGTCCGCAGGGAAGAAGCTCAACCCAGCCGGTCTGTTTACATACACTGCAGCCCTTGCCGTTGCAGATCAGGCAGTGGATGTCCAGTTCAAAACCCGGTTCTACAAAGGGAAAATAACCGGGACGAAGCCTGATTACAACTTCCTTCTTAAAAATCTCTTTGAGAAGCTGCTTCATGAAAAAGATCAGATGGGCGACTGAGATGTCCTTGTCGATCATCATTCCCTCTACCTGGTAGAAAGTGTTTTCATGGGATGCATCAGTGGATTCATACCTGAATACCCGGCCTGGTCCGATGACCCGGTAGGGGGGCTCGAGTTTTTCCATTCCCCGCACCTGGATTGCCGAGGTGTGGGTCCGCAGAAGGTTATTATCTTCGGTCCAGAAGGTGTCCTGCATGTCCCGGGCAGGGTGGTGCTTCGGGATGTTCAGTGCTTCAAAGTTATAATGTTCTGTTTCGGCCTCGGGGCCGTCGAGAATCTGAAAGCCCATAGAGGTGAATATGTCTTCTATTTCGTACTGGATCTGGGAAATCGGGTGAATAAAGCCGTCATGGGAGCTGAAAGTGTTTTTTTCATTGTTAAGGGTGACGTCGATCCAGTCTTCCTTTAATAAATCCTCAATGGCTGATTCGCTGAGATTTTCTTTCTGTGAATCGATGGCCCCTTCAAGCTCTTTCTTTATTTCGTTAGAGCGTTTTCCCGCCTCTGCTCGTTCATTGGGGGGAAGTTCAGCAAGGGATCGGAGGATGCTTGTTAATTCTCCCTTTCTTCCGAGGACGCGAACCCGCAGTTCTTCAATTTCGGTGATGGATGTGGCTTTACTGATCGCCTCAAGGGCTGACTGGCGAATTTTTTCCATTTCCCCTTTCATTGTGTGTACCTGTTCTTTTGTATTTGTAGATATTCTTCTTTGAAACAAGAACTCCCGAGGAGTGTGCCGACTTGTTTTTAAAAATTATTTGCAATAAAGAGAAATCAACGGGAAAAGTCAAGGAAAAGAGTCTCAATATTGTAAATAGTCTGAAAGATTTACACTGATGTGAAGAAGATATGCATAATATGAATTTTTTTTTAATAATTGAATATTTTTATTCCGAAAGTATTGGTGAAACCGAATTTTTTATGTATCTTAATTTCTAAATTACCGGTTGAGGAGTCTTCCATGCAGCGGAAAAGTGAACTAGCAATGGCTCAGGAAAAGCTCAAGATGAAGGAATGTCTTGCTGAACAGGCCAGGCAGAAGGGTATGGAAAGTACCTATAGCAATTACAAGGAAGACATTGATGTTTTAAAAGAAGAAATTCAGCACATGAAAGTCTAGCTGATTTTTCTACAGATCCGCGTTCAAGGCGTCTATGGCCATTCGAGCAGCTCCAAGAGCAGGTATCCTGGAGTGATCCTGTATCGGTAAATACTTCACATCTTCCTTGCACCCCTTCAGGGCACGGGAGTTGACGGTTTTCTTTATTGCCGGGATGAGGTATTTATGGGCCATCGATAGACCGCCTCCCAGTATAACCGCCTCAGGGTTAAAAAGATTAACCAGGTTGGCGATTCCCACACCGAGCCAGGTGCCGATTTCCCTTAATGAAGCTTTCGCAAAGGCATCACCCTTTTCAGCCTCTTCAAATATCAATAGAGCTGTCAGTTCTTCATTTTCCAGTCGTTTATATACTGAAGATTCTTTGTTCTTATCTTTTTCTTCCTCAACATATTCCACCAGGGCCGTTGCCGAGGCATAGCGTTCGAAACATCCGTAGTTTCCGCATCTGCATGGCCGGCCATTGGCTTCAATGGTCATATGTCCAGCCTCCATGGCGCTGCCGCTCTGGCCGGTATATATTTTATTGTCGATGATGATGCCGCCGCCAATGCCGGTACCAATGGTAAGCATGATCCAGTTTTTGAACTTTGTACCGTTTCCTTTCCACCAGCTTCCAATGAGTGCTGCCGTGGCATCATTCTCAAGGTATACTTTCATGCCTGTTTTTTTAGATAAATTTTTAACCAGGGGATAGTTCTTGAAGTAGGAGATGTTCGGGCTCGTTACAACGATGCCCTTTTTACGGTTTATCGTGCCCGCAGAGCCGACGCCCATGGCCTTAATGTCTATCTTGGAGACCCCGGCAATAGTGGCAAGGTCTTCAATGAGATAGTAGACCGTTTCTTCAAGCTCTTTAGCCGAAGGAGGGGTGTCTATGGACCGGTCACTGAGGATTTTCCCGTTTTTATCGGTGATAACACCCTTGATATTTGTTCCGCCAATGTCTATTCCTGCAAACATAGGTAATTCCTTTTTTTAATAGTCTTAGAGATTTTTTTATTCAGGAAGTGAGGTTGGAAAAAGCCCCGCTGGCCTGTGTTTTATATTTCTGCTCATTGAAAAAAGTATACTGCGCCAGTAAAGTCATTTTTTTAGTTTTTGGGGATAATTGCGAGATGCTGTGCCCTCATCCCCCGGCCCCTTCTCCCGGTTTTGAATATCGGAAGGGGAGAAGGGGAGCAACAGAAGGCTTCATGGACTAGAACCTCTTTCCCCTCTCCATGCAGAAGTTAACTGAGAAGCTATAAATGTATATTTGGGAGAGGGGTCAGGGGTGAGGGCAGAACAAGTTTGATATCAAAAAAACTGTATTGACATTGCCTGACCGTTATAACTTCCTTTACAATTCAATACCGAATAAGCTAAAATAGAAACAACGAGCGTAACCATGAAAAAAATAGACCTTCATACCCACACCACCGCATCAGACGGGATGCTGAGCCCCTCGGCACTGGTTGATCGTGCCGTAGCCGAAGGAGTGTCGGCCCTTGTTATTGCCGACCATGACACCACGGGGGGTATTGAAGAGGCGGTGAATCATGCAGAGAATCTTGATATTGACGTTATACCGGGTATTGAGTTCAGCATCGACTACGAAGACGGTACCTTCCATCTTTTAGGGCTGATGATAGACTGGAACAATGAAGAGTTGAACACCAGGGTGAAGCGCCTTGTAGAACTGCGGGCCACCCGTGCTGAACGGATCGTCGAAGACCTTAACGATAAAGGCTATATTATCAGCTATGACGAGGTTCTGCAAGAGGCTGACGGCGCGGCAATCGGTAAGCCCCATGTGGCCCGGGTGCTGGTGCGCCACGGTTATGCTCCTTCCTTTCAGGATGTCTTTAAGAAGTTTCTTGAACCGGGAATGCCGGGGCATGCACCGAAGGAAAAAATTTATTTTGAAGAGTCCCTTGAACTGATCAAAAAAGCCGGGGGTATTCCCGTGCTGGCTCATCCCGCGTCACTGAATTTTGAATCCTTTGATGAATTTGAAGCTGCCCTGAAGGGATATATTGACGCGGGTCTAGAGGGCATCGAAGCGTATGCTGAAATGCACACTCCAGACGATGCAAAGGTCTATGCGGCACTGGCCAAAAAATATAATCTAATCGTCACCGGGGGCTCAGATTTTCACGGGGATAAAGAGGAAGAACTCGGCTTTTACCAGCCCGGTGAGCCGATTCCCGAATCATGCTATACCAGTCTCATTGCCTGCCATGAAGCCCGCACTTAAGTTTTCCATAGACCGGGGCGGTACCTTTACCGATATTATCGCCTCGTACCAGGACCATACCTGGATAAAGAAAATTCTTTCGGTTGATCCCCTTCATTACGATGACGCCCCCCGTGAAGGGATTCGTCTTATTCTCGAGGAAGTAACTGGAGAGAAAATTTCTGAAAAGGCGATTCCCGGGAAATATATCGAGTCAATTCGTATGGGAACCACGGTTGCCACCAATGCGATGCTTGAAAAAAAAGGAGCCCCGACAGCGCTGATCGTCACCCGGGGCTTTAAGGATATTCTGGCCATCGGTCATCAGGACCGGAGCCATCTTTTTAATCTTGAAATAATCAAACCGACGCCCCTTTACCGTGAAGTTCTTGAACTTGATGAACGTATTGTCTCCTCAGGCGACTCTTTCACCATTGAAGTGCCCCTTGACCGGGATGCTGTTAGAAAGCAATTGCAGGGTCTTTTTGACGCGGGCATTGAGTCCCTGGCCGTGGTATTGATGCACGCCTGCGGTGACAGCTCCCATGAAAATATTGTGGGTGCCCTTGCTGAGGAGATAGGCTTTGGCAACATCAGCCTTTCCAGTAAAACTTCCCCCTCAATCAAAATAGTGGACCGCGCTTTTACGACCCTGGTAGACGCCTATGTGACCCCGATAATTAAAGAGTATGTCAAAGGTTTCAAAAAGGGCTTTAATGGTGATCTTGGGGATGACCGGCTCTTCTTTATGCATTCAGGGGGAGGCCTTATTCCCGCATCACGATTCAGGGGGGTGAATGCCCTTCTCTCAGGGCCCGCAGGCGGCGTTGTAGGCTACGGTGAATCATTTTACCGGGAGAAACCGGTCATTGGTTTTGACATGGGGGGAACCAGCACTGATGTGTCCCGCTATGACGGCAGGCTTTCGATACACTACGAGTCGCGTCTCATGGGCCAGACCGTCAGGGCCCCTCATGTAGACATTCTCACGGTGGCTGCCGGGGGCGGGTCGAGGCTTTTTTTCAGAAACGGTATGCTCGAGGCGGGGCCTGAGAGTGCCGGTTCTGATCCGGGTCCCCTCTGCTACCGTAAGGGCGGGCATCTCACTATTACCGATGCCAACCTTTTTCTGGGGCGAATCATTCCTGAACATTTTCCAGAAATTTTTGGTCCTGAAGAGAATCAGCCCCTTGATGCCGGGGAGACACAAAAAGCCTTCGAAAAAATAACCGAAGAGATTAACCGGGATTACCTGTGCCGCGGTCTGAAGGGACTTACTCCCGAAGAAGTGGCTTCAGGGTTTCTTGCGGTGGCCAATGAAATAATGATCAAGCCGGTCAAAGAGGTTTCAATTGAACGGGGGTTCGATGTCCGTGACCACGTTCTTGCCTGTTTCGGCGGCGCGGGCCCCCAGCATGCCTGCGCTATTGCCCGTCAGCTGGGGATCAATGAAATATATATTCATCGGCATGCCGGGGTCCTGTCGGCCATCGGTATTGCCATGGCCTCAGAACGGGAATCGGCGCGCCAGAGTATTAACCGGCCTCTTGATGCGGTAACTTCAGGTTTTATCGAGGAGGCGACTGTCCGGCTTCAGGAAAGTCTCTTTGAGGCAGCGGGCCCCCATGACCGGGGGAGGTGCCGAAGCGAAACGGTTCTTGCCCTTCGGTACGAGGGAACCGACAGCCAGATCAGCATCGATGCCGGTGAAGTAGACCCGGTGAAAAGCTTTGAAAGAGAGCATCGGCGACTCTATGGTTTTCTCTACCACGGTAAAGGGCTGATCCTTGATGAGATAAGGGTTACCATGGTCACCCTTCCCAACGGTTCACCGGTGAGCCCCGATAGACCCTGCAGCATGGCATCGAAGCCCCTTGCATACCGGGAGGTCTTTTTTGATAATTCATGGATAAAGACTCCCGTTTATGAGCTCGAGGGCCTTGGGCAGGGACAAACGATAGAAGGCCCTGCAATCCTGGTACATAATACTGAGACGATTGTCATTGAGCCCCGTTGTATGGGGGAAGTGACAGTCAAAGGTGATATGCGGATTACTGTGCAGGGTGAAGAAAAAAGCAAAATATCCATGGAGCGGGATCCTGTTTCCCTTGCGGTTTTCAATAATGTTTTCATGTCAGTTGCTGAACAGATGGGGGGTATGCTGCGCAAGACTGCGGTCTCGACGAATATTAAGGAGCGGATGGACTTCTCATGCGCTGTCTTTGACCCGCAGGGAAGGCTTGTGGCCAATGCTCCCCATATTCCTGTGCATCTCGGAGCCATGGGGCACACGGTGCAGCATATTAACCAGACCTTTCAAAATAATATTAATGAAGGAGATATGTTTATTTCAAATCATCCCGCCGAAGGGGGTTCTCATCTTCCAGACATTACTATTGTTGCGCCCCGGGTTATACCGGGAAGCCCCCTGTATCCGGAACCTGAATATTTCGTTGCCTGTCGGGGACACCATGGGGATATCGGGGGTACGGTGCCTGGTTCAATGCCCGCCCTGTCGAGTCATATTGATGAAGAGGGGGCCGTTTTCAGGGCCATGAAAGTTCTTGAAGGGGGAAGACTTAAGAGCGATGAATTGAAGGATGTATTGATGAAGGCGGGAGCCCGTCGGGTTGCTGATAATATTTCGGATATTACCGCCCAGGTTTCGGCCTGTGTCAAGGGCCTGGCTCTTCTTGATGAGGCCCGTGAGCGTTATTCCCTCGAAGTGGTAAAAGCCTACATGGGACATATCCAGGATGTGAGTGAAGAAGCGGTTCGTGAGTTTATCGGTATAATGAAGGGACCTGATAGCCGTCATGCCCGGGATTTTCTCGATGACGGAACTCCCCTTGACCTGATCATGAAAATTGACCGGCAGAGGGGTACCATTCTCTTTGACTTTACCGGGAGCGGTGACCAGGTTCCCGGCAACCAGAACTGCCCGGCAGCGGTTACAACTTCCTCTATCATATACTGTCTCAGGGCGCTGGTGGCCCGGGAGCTTCCTCTTAACGTTGGTTTTCTTCTGCCCGTGTCTGTTACACTGCGCAGGGGGAGCATTCTTGATCCCGGTCATGACGCGGCTGTGGCGGGGGGCAATGTAACCACATCCCAGCGGGTGGTTGATCTGATACTGAAGGCCTTTGACTGCTGCGCCGCATCATGCGGCTGTATGAATAATGTATCTTTCGGCAATGATCATTTCGGCTACTATGAAACCATCGGCGGCGGGTCAGGGGCGGGGAACGGTTACCATGGTGCTGACGGAATCCATACCCACATGACCAACACCCGGATTACCGACCCGGAAATCCTCGAACTCAGGTACCCGGTTATTTTAAGAGAGTTTTCTCTCCGCACGGGTTCAGGGGGAAAGGGAAAATACTACGGCGGCTGCGGCATCATACGGGAAATTGAATTCGGTGAACCGGTCTCAGTGAGTCTTTTGACGGAACGGCGCGTAACGGCCCCCTGGGGTAGTCATGGGGGAGGCGAGGGGGCACAGGGAAAGAATTTTCTTGTCAGGGAGGGGAAGTTAACGCCCCTGGCGGGAAAAACGTTTTTTACTGCTCAAAAAGGAGACAGGCTGCGGATTGAAACCCCCGGAGGCGGCGGATACGGGAAAATATATTAAAAAAAGTCTCAGGCATTTTTTGTAAGTATCCGAAGTGTATATAAAGAGAACACCTCTACTATTATTAAAGTCCCAGGGGAGAAGTCGTGATGAAACAGCTTATCAATGATGCTCTTATGCCGCTTGTCAATGATGGCCTGATATCAGTATCAAGGATCCATGACCTTATTTATATTAAAGAATTTATTGAACGGGTTTCAACACGTAAATACCTCGAAGAAAGAGACGTCGAGCACCTTCGAAAACGGTACGGCGTGCTGCCGAGCATCATTACCTGGGGTGATTATTTTCAGACAGAGATGGCCTCTTCGCTTATTGAACTTGATGATGAATCTTTTTCAAAGGCCATTGCCACGGTCAAGTTTGATATAATTTCGGCATGTGAAATTTTTTCAGAAAAGCATGGTAACTTCTTTCAGTGGGTAGATGACACCTACTATGAAATTGTTACAGAAGATAAAGAGCTCTTCACCGAGGAAGAAGAAGAAATCATGCATTTGAAAATAATGAAGGATTATTTCTGTGACCTCGGCATTGTTGACCGTTTTACTGAAACAGAGCTTGAGTGGTACCAGAAGTTTAATGAGGCCCTTGCAATATAATTTCTAATAATATATATAGTTTTGAAAAGGGCTGGTCATACTTTGATCAGCCCTTTTTTATTGTAACCTGTTTTTTGAGTAAATCCTCATGTTTTCTACTGGTTAAATATTTACTGTAATAACTTTTTTTTGTTTTTTACCTGACTGTTCGCGGGTATAATAGTTACTAAGTAAAACGGTGTTATATTGGAGTCTGGTATTACAGAAAGCAATAAAAAATATTTTTTAGAGTGTATGGGAATTACTGCCATTTACTCCCTTCTCGGGGCTCTGAGCTACCTGGCGATGCCTGGTGTTCAGAAAGAGGTACCTGTCTGGTTTCCCGTGGGTTTTGGTCTGGCTGTGCTCCTTATCCGCGGGTTTCGTTATATTCCTGCGGTAATAATTGGGTCAGCAGCAGCTGCATTTACTGTCGCCGTTGTCGCCCGGGGAGACAGTTATAGTCTCAGGCAGATGGTTTATTACATCACCGGAAGAAGCGTTGGGAGTATTGCCGAATCGATTACAGGAGCCTGGCTGATGACACGGTATCTTAAGGATACTGCCCTCTATCATTCGGTACAACAAACAATACAGTTTGCCTTTTGGAGTTCTGTGGCCGCGGTGGTGGGATGCTTGTTTTCCTGTCTTGTTTTTATCGGCTTTCTCAGAGGTGAATTTCTGTTTCAGAAAATTTTTTCTCTCTGGGCTTCCGGTTTTATCAGCATTATCCTGATCGCTCCTTTTTTTCTTTCATGGAAGGATCATATACCGGTCCATTTTAACAGAAAGCGGAGTATCGAACTGGTCACTGCGTCTGCAGTTCTTGCCCTTGTAGTTATTCTTTCTTTCGGGAAAAAAGGAGACCCTGCACTGCAGTTTTCTCTTCAGTACCTGGTGATACCGATTATCCTATGGATACTCTACCGGTTCAACCATCGTTACGGGATGATTGCCGTAGTGATTGTTGTCATAAATATTTTAACAGCTACAGGTAATGGTATTGGCATATTCAGCCTTATCGATCCTGTGAACCGGGTGCTGGTCATGCAGGTCTACGTTGCAGTGTTGATAACTGTTCTCATGCTGGTCGGTTCTTATATCGGCGAACGGATGGCTTTCAGTTTTGAGCTTTTTGAGCTTCATGATAAAATAGATAATATAATTATTGAGCGTACCAGGAAACTTGAAAGAACCGAAGAACGGTTTCGAAGCATTTTCAATACATCTCCCCTGGGGATTGAGCTTTTTGATAAAAATGGAGATCTCGTCGATGCCAATGAGACGGCACTTGGAATATTCGGCCTGGATGATGCTGCAGTACTTCTTTCTTATAATATTCTACAGGATACCAATATCAATGAAGATTTAATCGTCTCACTTAAGGAGGGGCACGATGTAACCATTGAATTCTGGTATGACTTTGACCGCGAGACACGGCCCCAGGCTTTCCCCTCAAAACGAAAAGGAAGAAAATATCTTCAGGTAATGGTTAATGCTATCAGGACCGGTGAGGGCGGTCATTTCGCCTTTGTCGCCATGATTCAGGATCTGACAGAAAGAAAAAATATTGAAGACAGTACTCTTCGCAGTGAAGAGCGCCTTTCTGATATCCAGCATCTTGCGCGCCTCGGGTCATGGGAATTCAGTGTCCGTAAAAAAGAATTTTCAATCTCCAACGACGGAAGAAATATGGTTGGCCTCGAGGAGAATAGTGACTTTACGGCCTATCGGGAAACTATTATTGAAGATGACCGGGAGCTCTTTGAGAAAAAACTTAAAAAAGCTGAACAGGAAGGAACTCCTTTTGAAATGGAGGTGAGGCATAAAAAAGAGGGGCTCTCGCCTGTTTATACTCTTACCCGGGTTCACCCTCTGTCACGAAACGGGCGCATCCGTGAAATAATCGGTTCAATGTTTGATATAACAGAATTAAAGGAAATTGAAGGCGCCCTGCGGAAAAGTGAAAATACCTTTAAGACCATTTTCTCTCAGTCACCCCTTGGGATAATTATGTTCGACACTGATGGTCTGCTTATTGATGCAAATCCCGCGACTTTGGGGATTTTTGGGATACTCGAAATTGACATTATAAAAGACGAAAATTTATTTGATAATATTGTGTTTTCAGTAGAAGACCGTGGCGCCCTTGACATGAAAAAATCATTGCGCTTCACAACTGAAGTGGACTTTGAAATAATCAGAAAAAAGGGTATTTTTGATTCAATGCGCCATGGGACCGCATATATAGAAGTTGAGGTCTCTGCTATTAGCAGTCTTGGCTACCTTGCCCAGGTCCGTGATATGAGCCGTGCATATATGGCTGAAAGGGCTATACGTGAAAACGAAGAACGCCTCCAGACAATTTTTGATAATGCGGGTATGGGGATTGCGGTTATTGACAGGAACTTACAATACATTGACTGCAACAACCAGTGGCTTGTGATGCTCGGCTACGGGAGACAGGATCTCATTGGTCAGGACTTTTCATGTTTTACCCACCCTGATGATCTGCACAGTACAATAAAAAATTTAGAAGAACTGGTTGATAACACCATAAATAATTTTTCCATGGAGAAGCAGTTCATAAGAAAGGATGGTTCCATCATGTGGTCAGGGCTGTCCGTTACTCCTATACATGATCCTTCCGGAAGCATCGAAAGCATAATTGCGGTTATTGCCGATATCACCGAATTGAAAAATGCTCAGCAAAAGCTGATAGATATGGCGACCCATGACCCTCTGACCGGACTGCCTAATCGGCGCCTCTTTTACGAAAAGCTGGGCGAAGTCCTGGCGCGGTCTAAAAGACAGAACAGGTATATAGCTGTTCTGTTTCTTGATCTGGATGGGTTTAAAGAGGTGAATGATCAGTTCGGTCATGACGGCGGGGATGCTCTTCTTCAGGATGTTGCCGGAAAGCTTCGGTCAATGGTGCGAGAGGTTGACATTGTTTCCCGCCTTGGGGGTGATGAGTTTACTATTATACTCGAAAGTGTCTCCGATGATGCAGATATTATTCAGGTGACCTCAAGGATAATAGAAATTGTTGCTTCTCCATTTGACATAAACGGAAGCAGCGCCAGGGTGACCGCAAGTATCGGTATTAGTATTTTTCCCCGTGACGGTGATGACATTGACAGGCTTATTAAAAAGGCCGATGACGCGATGTATGAGTCAAAGAAAAAAGGAAAAAACAGGTTTACTTTTTATTCTTCCGGCGAAAAGGATAGTGGGTAAGGAAGTTTATTCTTCCTCACCCCTCACTCTTTTCCGGAAGAGTAGACTGCTCTGAAAAGAATTCGATAACTTTCATCAGGTTTTTTGCCTGGTCATTGAGCATCAGTGCTGTTGAAGAGAGCTCCTCAGATGACGATGCGGTGTTCTGTGCGGACTGGTTCAACTGCGACATGGCGACATTTATCTGTGTTATTCCTGCATCCTGTTCGTCCGATGTGAGAGTGATGCTCTGTACCAGTTCAGCGGTTTTTTGAATTCCCGGTACTATGGCATCAAGTTTTTCTCCAGAGGTGTTGGCCACCTGAACTGATTCTACTGCGAGAGAGCTTATCTCCCTGGCTGCTGACTGGCTTTTTTCCGCCAGTTTGCGAACTTCGCCGGCAACAACAGCGAATCCTTTGCCCTGCTCTCCTGCACGGGCGGCTTCAATTGCCGCATTGAGGGCCAGAAGGTTTGTCTGGTAAGCGATTTCTTCGATAAGACCGATGCGGTCTGTAATGCTTCCCATCGCTTCAATGGTACGTTTTACAGCCCGACTTCCTTCTTCAGTGTCCCGGGCGGTATTTGCTGCTATAGATTCAGTTTCCTTTGAATGTATGCTGTTCTGTGTAATAGAGGCACCGATCTGTTCCATTGATGATGTGATTTCTTCAACCGAGGCGGCCTGTGAATTTGCCCCTTCACTCAAGTTCGAGGCCGTTGATGTTATTTCATCGGAAGAACTTTCAAGTGTACCGACACTTTCTTTTATATTGCCCACTATTGATTGGAGGCGTTCCTGCATGTCTCTGAGGGCCCCGGCCATCTGTCCAGCTTCATCTTCTCCCTGAATTGATATACAGGTTGAAAGGTCTCCCGAGGCAATCGCCCTGGAGGCCAGGAGTACTTCTTTCATTGCCCCGATAATGCGGCGATTGATCAGCAGTGCAATTATTATAAAGAAGATAAGCAGGGCTGCCAGTACACTGAATATATTCAGGTAAAGACCGAATAATATTTTTTCAATGTCTTCAACATATATTCCCGCACAGATAGCCCAGTTCCATGGTTTATATCCCCTGACAAAGGTTTTCTTCGGTACGATATTTTCTTTCTGGTCATAATACTGCCACCAGTAATCGGAGTATCCCCCCTCGGGCCGATTGGCCATTGTCATAAAATCTCTAACAAAAAATTTTCCCTTTTTGTCCTTTAGATTTTTTAAGTTTTTTCCATTCAGTTTTGGAACATAGGGGTGATTGATCATTTTGTGATCAAGATCAAATATGAAAAGATAATCTTTATTTTGAGGCCCGAATCGCTGATAGTGAAACTGGTCGAGGGCAATTTTTTGAGCCTTCTCAAGGGAAATAACCCCGGCTTTAACCTGGGTGTTGAGGCGTTCAACCGTATTGATATTGGCGTTTACTATATATTTCATCTGGGCACGTTTCTCTTCAATGAGAGTTTTTTTTACCAGGGGAAGGAAGTATACTCCGATGAGGGTGCCAAAAAGGAAATAGAGAAATATTCCAGGAATTAATAATTTTTTGCCGAGAGAAATTTTTGTCAATGCAGAATTCATGGCAGGACCTCCTGTAGAAGATTCTGTATTGTAATGTGACTTTTGAATTAGTTCAAGTCTTTATCTCATGAAAGTTGTAGTTAAACAGCTGTTGTGTCAGGCAAAAAATATCCCTTGTTATTTAGTGCGTCGCAGTCTCTTGAAATTGTATCGGCGGCAATTTTTGCGTAGGGGCAGTAGAGATCATAGAAGGAAGGAACAGCCGAGGGACATTTTTTGCACCATTGTGCAGCTTTGCATGTTTTGCATAAATCAACTTTTTGTAAGAGGGGAGCTGCCTGACAGGAATAAGTTGTCGGGATGCCGGGGAGGTTGCAGTGAAACAAAATACCTTCCCTGGTTAAAAGGGGGTAGTTACAGTGATAACTGCATTGAGACGACGCATCGCAGTACTGTGACGCAAGGGCCCGAAAGGGGGCTTCGTCGAGAAGGATCCTGAACTGATCAGGTGCAATCATTAGTTTTTTGACTACCCTGCGGGTTTTGGCGGTGGGGTACAGAATTGATGAAAGAGAAAATGAATCACCACACTGGTCTATGAGAAACTGAAGGGCTTTGTCCCGAAGAGAAAAATTCCATGAATTGATCGTGTAATTCTGTGATACCAAAACCCCGTTGTCAGATAAAAATTTTGTTGTCGTCATCAGGTCATCAAAGTTTCCCGCTGCTCCGGCAAGAAGGTCGTGATACTCAGATCTGAAGTCGAAAAGAGTAAAGCGAAATTCATGTTTAAGAGAACATTTGTCTTTCAGGTAAGACACGACCTCTTTTACCTTTCCCGGATTTTGAAACCATGTTCCATTGGCGAGAAACCGAAGAGTAAGATTCTTTTTGTCCGGGAAGGAATTAAGTTTTTCAATAACAGTTTTGTATGAATCTGATGCAAAGACCTCTCCTCCCGTCAGGCTGATCTCCCGTGGGGAGAGGTGCCTGATTGTATCGAGATGCTCAAGGGGGAAAGATCTGCCCGTGTCTGGTCGATCCGGATCAATGAAGCAATGGGGGCACGAGAGGCTGCAGGTTCTATTGAGCTCAATGTTGACCGCTGAGCCGAAGGTGTGGGCCTTCAAGAAAGCGTGGCGGTACATGCGAATAAAATTTTCAGGGGAGCTTTTTGATGTACCAATGAATTCTTCGACTGTGGATGAAGTGCCCTGGATATTTAAAGTTCCGTCACTGGCTATACGTATCGAGACACCATGGGTCGGTGCGTGGAGTTGAAAACCGGCCCCTTCTTCGCGAACCATGACCCCCGACGCGACATGGGGCTTTAAGGCTTGCAGTGCCTCAGCGGCGGTATGCACCGTGTTACTCATCGTTATCTTCCTTCTCATAAAATGAAAAGTTTTCAGAAAGGCGGCGGCGTATTGATCGGGTAAAACTCAGGAGGTCGTCGGCCCTTTCTTCCTTTACAAAATTAATTATTTCAAGTGCCGCGTCACGGATGTCACTGTTAATGCTGCTTAGCATGTTTTGACAGGCCGATGAGTCAGTACCTGAAATCATGTTTTGATTCCGTTCAGTGTAAGTCTTCCGGTAGAGGCTGTACCAGCGGGGAAAAAGGGGCTTCAGGGCTGTTGAGGCGGTCTCAAAATAGAGAGACGTTCGCGGGTCACTGAAGGTCCACTTGTATTCGAAGTCATCCTGGGGAGTGAGAAGACCCGATGCAAGGAGTCTACGGGAGAGGGGACTCTCCGGTGTAGAGTAAAAGCGGTTCAGCAGGGTGTGCAGAGTATCGAGATTATGGCGAAAGAGAAAGTTGTATTCTTCTTCGATGTCTTCAAGGGAGGCAAAGGGGTGAAGGGGGATGAAACCTGTATCGGTATGAATCGAAAGTCTCTTAAGAACTGAAAGAGCCGCTTCAACCTGATCCATGCTGCTCTCTTTGTTGTAGAGGAGGCGTGTTCGTTCAACCGCAGAGTCAATGCCGAGAAAGACTCCCGCCAGGCCGGCCTGTTTTAAGAGGGTGAAGGTTTTTTCTTCTATATGGTCAGGCCTGCATTCAAGATAAAAAATAATTTTTAAATTTTCATCAATTATAAGGCGGGCGAGACGCCGGGCCCGGGACAGGCCCTCGGGAAGGGATCCGATGAAATCATCATCTATAAAGTGTACAACCGAAACTCCCCGGTTGGACAGGTTCTTGAGCTCCAGTATAATATTTTCAGGGGAGCGCTGACGCAGGGGGATGCCACAGGCTTTCATGGAAAAACGGACAACAGAGCAGAAGGTGCAGCTTCCGCTGCATCCCCGGGACCCCGAGATCGTCGCGGGAAGCCCCTTCTTTAATACAGCCGGCAGCATGTCCCGGGCCGGAAGAGGGAGCCTGTTGAGATCAGTAACTTTTACGGCAGGCAGCGGGGCTGTATTGATGTCTTTTCCGGTAATGATTACTCCCGATACCGGGGCGGAAGATTTCTGAATAATGCTTTCAACAAGCAGGGGAAGTGTTGCTTCTCCTTCAAAGGGGCAGATGCTGTCGAGCTGGGGAATCTCTTTTTCAAGGGCTTCGGGAAAAAAGCTGGGAAGATATCCTCCCGCGGTGAGGTGAATGGAAATAGAAGACCGCCGCTTTATCTCAGCAGCAATAAAGGCGGCACTTTCAAGGGCGGCGGCGCTCATTATTGAGAATCCCGCCACTGCCGGCGCGGCAGTAATGATCATATCCACTATTTCTTCAGGGGTTAGATTCTGAAGTTCTCCGTCAATGATGGCGACAGTAAATCCAGCCTGCCTGAGGGATGCGGCAAGTGAAGCGGTACCAAGGGATTCCTGATAATCCTGGTCGAAGCCGGTGTGCTCAAAGGGGGGGCGTATGAGAATGCAGTCCATGATCGGGTTGAATCAATGGGCCACGGGAACGCAGCTGCATACCCGTCGATAGCCCCCGCTGCTTCTTCTTCGGCGACGGCCTCCACTGCTCCTTCTGCTACGGTGTGTGCTCACCAGGTTGCAGGTGCAGACCTTGTCACATGTGCAGATAAGCCGGCCGCCCTGACGTTTTTTTGTAGATTTCCATTTGCTCTTCTGGCCCGGTACCCTGACATTCGGCTGGTCGGGGGTTTCAATATCCTCGGCCACGTAAAGATCCATTTCGGGTTTTACGAATTTTAAAATTGCTGGTTTTTCTTTTTTTTCGTCGGCCATTATAATTTCCTTAATTGAATTCTATCCTTTCAGTACCGGCAGTGTCGAGTCGGCGGATTATAAGATTTTTTAGCAGATTTCGATTGATGACGCAGCGGTAGTTTTTGTTTTCTCCCCTGCCGGTCATTTTTGAAGGGCAGTCGCCGGCGCAGTGGTAACGGGCAATACAGGTTGAACACTCTTCTTCAAGCGTTGTCATGGTGCTGATTCTTCGGCAGGCCGCATCATCTATTTTTATATCTCCCGAAGCATCAATGTGACCAAAGAGAAAGGGATCATTGCCCTCGAGGCCCGCTGATTCATAACATCCGGTTATGGCGCCCCCGGGGGTGACGCAGATGCTGGTGCTGCAGGCCTGGCAGAATTTTTCCCGTATTTCAGGATATGATATGCCTGAATAGGTAACGGTACCGTCAAATTCTTCGGCACTATCCATGCACCTGATCAGGGTCTCGACAAAATCTTCGGGATCAGGAAGGAGGGCGGCTGATTCGGCGGCCCGTCCCCGGATATAAAGCGGTTCGAACTGAATAATTTCACAGGATGAATTTTCAAAAACAAAGTCAGTAAATTCAGGGAGGGATGCAATGTTGTCAGAGGTTACAGTTGTCCGTATTGAAAAAGGAAGATCAGCTTCAGTGCATGCCTCTACAGTCTTCCATGCTTCCTGGAAAGAATTGCCGCCGGGCAGGGGTCGCTGTCGGTTGTGAAAACTTTCAGGGCCGTCAATAGAAAGGGATATGTCGAAAGCCCTGTCTATCAGAAGCTTTCTTGTTTTATCGTTCATGATGCCGTTAGTACCGATGCTGTAGAAGGTTTCCAGGTTAAAGTCAAGGGCAGTCTTATCTGCCTCAAGAAGCGCTCCGGCGATAAGCTCTCCTTCCATGGTCGGTTCGCCTGCACCGTGAAAGGCAATATGAAGTTCATCATTTCCTTTTTCAGCACAGTGACGGGCCATCCATGAGATGGCGTTGTTAATCATTTCAGGTTTCATGATCCGGGTCCCTGTGCCGCCGTCAGCATAGCAGTATGTACAGGACAGGTTGCATTTTTCAGTCATAAAAAAAGTAAGACTGGAAAAGGAAGTCATCTCCCCGGCTTCTTCTGCTTCTGGTGTTTCCTGTGACGGAGATTTTTTTTCAGTGCTTAAGAGCTCCAGGTCTGCAAGGCCGTCAAGAAACTGAAGGTTCTCCTCTGAGGCAATGAGGCCCTCGTGGCGCAGTTCCCGGAGAGTTTCCATGCCTTCAGGATTTACCTGGAGTATCACTGATTTTAAAGGAAACCAGGCAATAAGGTCTTCTTCCCGGGAAAAGGAAGTTATGTCAGTATTGAGAAAATAGCGTTTCATGTCAGACAACCAGGTTTTGCTCCTTGAGGGAATCAGTCAGGGCCGTAACAGCATCTTCTGCTTCGGTAGAAGAAATGCCGTATGTTTTAGCGAGAAGAGCGGCGATTTCTTTTTCTGTTCTTCGTCCGTCGATCAGATTCCATATTTCAAAGGCGCTCCGGTTCAGGTAAAAAAACTTGTCTCCACCCCGGGACGTTTCGATTTCAAGTGACCATGTACCGTCAGATTCTAATCTCGCGGGAATATTAAGGACTTTACGCAGGGGCAGGGCTTCACTCCGGGCAAAAAGTTTATTCAGAAGGGGCCGGGGGAGTCCAAGGCCCGCACAAAGCACGATGGTTCTGGTTAAGAGATTTTTTCTTGTCAGCAGGTTCATTTGACTTCCTTCTCCCAGTCATTTCTGTTTTTTTCTATTATTTTTAAAAGATCCCTGTCTTCGCCGGTCAGCTTTGATTCGGCATTTTTGAGAAGAGCAAGAGCCCTCCGGTAGTTTCCTGATTTTGCTATTACCCCCGCCTGGGTAATGACGGCCTTGACGTGACGGCTGCTGAGCCTCATGGCCCGGTTAAGGTTTTCCGCGGCAGGTTTGAGTTTTCCCTTCTCGTCATCGAGCCAGCCGTGGTTGTAATAGGCGCTGGTATAATTTCTTTTCAGCTTCAAAGCGCGGGCCGTGTGATACCGGGCCTTGCCGGTGCTGTATGACTCCTGGTATGATGCCCCGAGGTTGAGGTTCGCCTGGGCCCGCAGCTTTGGATAGAGGGCGGAGACATCTTTAAAGTATTTGTTTGCCTGGGAGTAATTGCCGAGGTAGTATTCACTGACCCCCAGGTTAAGTTTGGCCTCATGAAAATTATTTTTGGTATTCACTGCCTTTATGAAAGCAAGCTTTGCCTGTAGATAGTCTTTTAATTTTAAAAGCTTGATGCCGCTGCTGTAACTGGCATAAGCATTGTAGATGTCATAGAGGGCAAGGGCGGCAGTTTTTTTTATAGAGGAAGTTTTTCCTTTTTTAGCAAAATATTTCAGTCGTGGGATTGCCGGTTTCCCCATCATGGCAAGGGCCTTTCTGGCTGCATCTGAATTGGATACAGATTTTTCCAAAATAGTCGGGATCGCCTCAAGGGCGCCAATGCGGCCCAGTGCTTTCAGGTATTTTTTAGAAAAAGATTTGAATCTGTTTTTGGCCAGATGCTGCTTAAGGAAATATATATCTTTTTTTCTGCCGATTTTTCCGAGAACTTCTATGGCCGTCTCTTTTGCCGTAAGAGTATGTTTTGGCCCGGCTATGATTCTCTTGCACAGGGGGATTGCTGAGGGGCCCATGGAAGTGAGAGCTTCCCGGTAAGGCTTTATTTTAGATGCTCTGGCGGCCCCTATCTTTTTCAACTCCCTCTCAATAAAGGGAAGAAAGCGCCGGTCAGGCATTATGGCAATGGCCCGGGCAAGTTTAGGAGCAAGGGTGCTGTTTTTTTCTGCTGCCCTGATCATTGCCGGTACGGCGCGGCGAACATTATATCTGGCAAGGGAAATAAAAATATATGCGGTAACCTGAGCTTTGGTTTCTTTTTCCATCTGTCTGATGAGAGGGGGAATTGCTCGCCTGTCATCCATGAACCCCAGTGCCATGGCAGCTTTGCCTCTGAGGAAATAATCAGAATGCGAAAGATAAGTGACAAGCAGTGGAATTGAGGCGGGACTGCCGATGTTCCCCAGCTCAGTAATAGCCTCGACCTTCTGCAGTGTAGGAGCAGTGGAAAGGTAATTTTCAAGAATTACTCTCGACCGGGGTGATGCGGTTCTACCGAGAAAACGGGTAACCTCTGATGATGGAGGGATGCTTCCACTTTCTATACGCCGAAGAAACTTACTGTTCAAAGAACTGTCTGGAAAGTCAGGGAGAATTCCCAGGGTCTGTTTCATGGCTGGATGGTATTTTAAACCGGCAATTGTTGTAAAAGCCGGCTTGAAAACTTCAGGATTATTTAAAACCAGGGCCCTCAGGTCGACAGTCTTTTTACTGTTGTATGAGGTCAGTTCCCGGATTGCCAGAAGGTGGGCCGGCTCTCCCAGGTCGAGGAGGGCCTGAAGTACCGCCTTCTTTGTCCATTTTTTATAACTTAGCTTCAGGCGAATTTTGATTAGTGCGGCGGCGTGTTTTTTTACCTCTTTTTCATAGGCATCACCGGTTACCCCAAAGCCCCGGGCCGTTTCTTTATCTTTGAGTATTAATGCGATACCCCTGGCTGAAGGCCCGGCATAATTTGTTCTCATCCGGGAGATGTTTTTGTAATAGATCTTCAGAATCAGTGGATCCTTTGTCGCCAGTGCCCTGGAGTGGTCAGGGTTTCTTTTGTTATAAGAGCGGGAGAGCGCCTCGGCTGTTTTTCCCTGTCCCAGTTTCTTCAGGGATGTGTAGGCGGCTTTTCTTACGTAGACGTTATTGTCGCTCATGGCATATGCGAGGGCAGCAGAGACCTTTCCGTCTTTGTCTTTTCGGTTGCCCAGTTGCCGGGCTGCTGCTGTGCGTTTGTTGGTTTGATATGATTTGAGGTTGTAGATAAGTGTCCCTGTGGTGGATTTAGAGTAACTGAGGGAAGGGGCTCTGCGGTATCTAGACCGTCGTGATCGTCGATACTTTGATTTGCTTTTATATGATGACCGATAGCTGGATTTTCGTGAGGGCTTTTTTTTCTGAGGAGAGCCGCATGACGTCAGGGTGATTCCCAGGAAAATGATGAGTAGAAAAGACAGTGTTTTTTTAGCGCCCATGGAATTCTCTCCTCTGAATAATGGAGCCTATACAAACAGGGAAAAGTTGTACTGTCAACGAAAAAGTATATTTAATTTTCAGCCTTTCTGCTTTAAAAAGAAAAATCATTGAATGTAGCGATCAAAAAGTTGATGATGCCTGTTAAGTTTATTGCCTTTATCCTGCAGATCAAAGCAATTTGAGGGAGATGAAAATTATGAAAAAGGAAGTTTTAATCGCCGGTGCTGCAGGTTTTATCGGTATCCGTGCCTGCGAAGCATTTTATAATGCCGGCTATACTGTTCGCGCAATGGCGCTTCCCGGCGAGGCAACCGATGTGATAGATGAGTATGTTTCTGAAATTTTTTCCGGGGATCTCCTGGTGAAAGAAGACTGCATCAGGCTTGAGGCATGGATAGAAGAAAAGAAAATTTCGTATATAATTTCCCTGGTCGGCGGGGTTGATTATCATCATGATTATGAAACATCACGG
>Ga0209692_10000655_pt1 | contig 69299 bp, 53 predicted proteins | sample tdDd472_FD_187129 | JGI IMG/M metagenome (GOLD analysis project Ga0209692, IMG submission 187129) | Marine sediment microbial communities from the Atlantic coast under amendment with organic carbon and nitrate - tdDd47.2 (SPAdes)... | ecosystem: Environmental > Aquatic > Marine > Coastal >... | reverse complement strand
ATTCATCAAACCGGAGATTACTGCAACAAGCAATCCTTTTTTTAGGTTGAATTCTTTCACACTTGCTTTTTTTTGATCATCCTGTATTTCCTTATCTTTCCGGATGCCAGCCCAACCGGTTATTCCGATACCGACCAGGCAAAGGAGTACTCCCAATATAATCACCTGACCTGATGACAGCGCCATCATAGAGGTCAACTGGCCATAAAATGCAGGCGGGATCAATGTCCCAAAAGCAGCTGTTAGGCCAAGTGCTATTGCCATGCCTAAAGCGATCCCGAGGTAACGTAATGCCAGCCCAAATGTTAAACCACCTATGCCCCATAAAAATCCAAAAACAACCGGTACCAGCATTTGATCCGGACCTGCCTGCCTGAATACTTCCGAAAGTGAGGGTATGGTTAGCCATGCGATAACCCAGGGAGCGATAAGCCAGGAAAATATCCCACCAACCAACCAGTAAACTTCCCAGGCCCACTTTTTGACTTTGTTGAAAGGAATATAAAAACTTCCGGAAGCCAGGCCTCCGGTCATAACTAAAAGTAATCCTGTAAAAACTCCCATAATAGCATTACTAACGCTTGATTAATACCTGTTTTTCATATTGCTGGATTTCACCGATATATTGTTCGGCAGGAGGAACCTCATGGATTGCACAGAAGTAATTCCATACATCACCCAGCGGCATGGTTTTAGCCTCCTCCAATAGTGCCAATCTTTCAAAATTCTTTCTTTCCCTTTCATAGGTTCTTAGTTGCTCCACAGGGCTCAGCAAAGCTGCCAGCAAAGCCTTTTGAGCAGCCCTGATACCAATCACATAAGCTCCAACCCGGTTGATACTTGCATCAAAGTAGTCCAAACCAAAGTAGACCCGGTTCAAAGCGTTTGACCAAACGACTTCCTGCATCAATTCCACTACCGGATCATTGAGGATCACAACGTGGTCGCTGTCCCAGTGTATCCCTCTTGTAATATGCAGCAGAATATTATCGACAAATTGCAATACCGAACTGATTTTGTCAGCCACGGATTCAGTCGGATGAAAATGGCCGATATCCAGGCAAATTCCGATCTGGTTTTTAATTGCATATCCCAGGTAAAAATCATATGAGCCGCTGGTAAATGATTCGCTGCCAATCCCGAAAAGCTTTCCCTCAACCGTATCAAACAAATATTCTTTCGGGTAAACAGTACTAAATATTTCATTCAAGGATTGCAACAGCAATTCCCTGTATTTATAACGGTTTACTGTAATATCCTTGGAGCCATCCGGGATCCAGAGATTGTGGATACATTTATCCTGCAAACTTTCACCGATGTACGCTGAGATCTCCCTGCACCTTTTTCCATGTTCGATCCAGAACTCCCTGATTTTTCTGTCAGGGTGCGATAAAGTAAAACCATCATCTGCTTTGGGATGAGAGAAAAAAGTGGAGTTAAAATCAATGCCGCATTGATTTGTTTTTGCCCAATCGATCCATGATTGAAAATCACGCGGTGTGATCTGGTCCCTGTCTTTAAAATTTCCCTGAAAGTCACCGTAGGAGGCATGCAGGCTTATCCGATGATTGCCCGGTACCAGGGAAAGCATTTTTTCAATATCCTGGCGCAGTTCATGAATATTTCTTGCCTTTCCTGGATAATTGCCCGATACCAGTATTCCTCCACCTTCCAGAACGGCATTGTCTCTTTCAAAACCTCCCACATCATCAGCTTGCCAGCAATGTATTGAAAAAGGTTTTTTAGCAAGCAGTTTCAATACCCGGTCGGTATCAATACCCCATTCAGTATATCGGTCTTTCGCTGTTTGATAATATTGGTAAACTTTATCCATTTTCAGATCATTTTTTAAGTTATTGTCAAAATAAAATTCTCATAAGCCTCTTGCCAAATTCCTTGATCATGCGGATAGAAAACTTCCATTTCAACTGAATTCCCAATTAGCTTCCTCCCTTCGTCCAGATTATGAAGATCACCCATTGCAATGGCTTGTGCAATGATATTTCCGGCTGCAGTGCCCTCAGGTAAGGTAGTAATAACCTCCAAACCAGTTGCGTTAGCAACAAACTGGCAAAACAACTTATTGTGCACGCCCCCACCAGTGATATAGATTTTCTCAATCGGTTCTTCCCTTATTACATTTGCCTCTTCAATGATACATCTTGCTTTTAATGCCAGCGATTCCAAGATACTACGCACAATTTCTGCTTTATTCCCGGGCATTTGTTGGTTTGTCTTTTTACAATAAAAATGAATGGCCTCCGGCATGTTGGTGGGATTTAAAAAACCATGATCATCCGGATCGATATATAAAGCAAACGGCCTAGCATTTTGTGCCATAGCAGTGAGCTTCTCATAGTCAAATTCCTTTTCACCCCAGAAGTTACGGCATTTTTGCAGTATCCAGAAACCCATCATATTCTTTAAAATCCGGAAACCGTTTATTCCTCCTTCGTTGGTGAAATTGTATTTCCGGCTGGTGGAATTAATGATTGGCCTGTCATTTTCAAAACCGATCAGTGCCCATGTGCCTGTACTTATGAAGGCCCAGTTTTCCCCTTCAGCCGGAATGGCTGCAATGGCAGAGGCCGTATCGTGGGATGCAACGGATACTACCGGAATATCCGTTAATCCGGTTTGAATTACTACTTCTCCTGATAAGTTTCCCAAAACCATACATGGCTCATTGACTTGTTGCATGATACCGGGATCAATGCCCAATGCTTTGAAAATAGCAGGTTCCCAGCTCCTTGAAAAGGGATTCAATAATTGGGATGTTGTCGAAAAAGTAAATTCAGACTTTTTAATTCCCGTAAGAAAATAATTAAAAATATCCGGAATGAACAGCAAGTCGGAAACTTTATTGAAAATCCCTGGGTTTATTTTCGATTCTGCAAACAGCTGAAACAAGGTATTGAATGGCAGCATTTGGGTGCCTGTCAAATTGTAAACTGTATCGAGATTCAGGATTCCGCTGAATTGAGCAATGGATGAATCTGTTCTTTTATCACGGTAACTATGTGGTAACCCAAGTAATTTACCTTGATTTGTCATTAACACATAGTCAACTCCCCAGGTATCGATGCCAATGGAAACTGGCTTAGCATTTTTTATTGCAACATATTTCCGGAAACCGATTAAAATTTCCTCATAAAAACGATAAATATCCCAATAGTAAGAATTACGTAAGGAAAACATTCCGGTCGGGAAACGATGAATTTCAGTTAGTTTAAAATCTCCTTCAGCAATGGCCCCCTCAATTATCCGCCCATTTTCCGCTCCAAGATCAACTGCCAGGTATTTATTCATAATTTTAGAAGCCTTGCTGTTTTATTATTTGACTGAGGATACAAGTAGTAATAGAAAAGGTTCATTTTAATGCTGAGTATTCATCTCCCAGTTCAATCCTTTTATATCAGTCCATTTAGGATCCGAACCAGACAATTTTACAACAGTTTTGTTTTCACCCAGATCAATAAATTTATTCTCGTCAATAAATACTGCACCTATTGCCGGTACACCAACATAATATTTATTTAATTTATCTAAAAATTCAAGGATTTGTTCTTCTTCTGCAGCAATCGAGTTAGCATATATACAATCAAATATAAATCCATTGACCAAATTCAAACCATTTTGCAATGTGATATTAGAGGGTAATTCTTTAATTACGGCATCCGGGTTATCCAACTCCTCGGGAATAAATTTTTCCCCAATCAAAGCACCGGCCTTGTTGATACCAACAATTGTGGATCCTGCATGATAAGCATCAAAAATAACTTCAGTCAGAACCTGAGACCAGGGAGCATTCATAAATCGGCCAAGGCGGTTTCCGATCAGGAAGATCAGTCCGGCTCCTTCAATCGTTACTTTTTGAGAAGGCAAAATTTCAGGTGAATTGTAATTCAATTCCAAAATATGTACCGCATTTGGACAAACTTTCTCAATCCTGCCCTTCAGATTTCCCAATCGTTTTTCCTGTGTGGGAATACCAACCGGGATTATTAGTATATAACCTCCTTTGAGGATTTCGGATTCTTCAACGATCGATTCCAATACCTCGCGGGATAATCCATCATTTCCGGTTATAAAAATTTCTTTTTTAATTTTCACATCCTCCTTGACTTTATTGTCAGGGAGATTATTGCAACCACTCACTAGAGTTGCTGTAAAAACAATCAGGATAAATGGTAGTCTCATATTCCGCCTCTGTAAATATATTTAACTGAATTGCTGCTTTTTATGAACCATGCCTTAAATGGCTTCGTCTTCAAAAAGCATTGGATTCGCCTCTAAAAATAGTAAAAATAGTTAAGAAAAAGATTTTAAAGTCTAACCCTATGCTCCAGTTTTCAATATACATCAAGTCAAACTGAACCCGTTTGCGAAGGTGTTGGAAGTTCCTTATGCTTCCCCTACACCCTTTGACCTGAGCCAATCCTGTTAAACCTGGTTTCACCGTGTGCCTCACCATGAATTTGTTGACAATTTTTCGGTATCTATCGGTATGTTTCAGCATATGTGGCCTGGGTCCTACTACTGACATATTGCCCAGCAATATATTAAAGAACTGAGGCATTTCATCCAAACTGGTTTTCCTTAGAAATCGGCCTAAAGGAGTTACCCTTGCATCCTTCATTTCAGCACTTTTTATATCCGCATCATGGTTATTGTACATGGTTTTGAACTTGATACACCTGAAGGTTTTGTTGTTTAAACCATTCCGCTTCTGAACAAAGAATACACCCTGATGGTAAAATATCCTGTTAATCAACCATATTAATGGAATGAGACAGGAAAGGAAAAAGGTAATTACGATCAATGAGGTTACAACATCAAATATCCTTTTTAGTAAAAGATTTCGGGATTTATTCAATGGACCCCGTTCAAGATTCAATACCGGCATATCACCAATGTTTGATAAAGAAAAACTTCCCTGGTTTACGGAAGCAATTTCAGGTATTATTTGAATATTAACCGATTGTTTGGCTGCACTCTGTAATATAGTTGGTTGCTGTTGGCCGGGAATTACACTCAGGATCAGGTAAACTTCATCTACCTGATTATTATCCAGATAATTCTTAAAATCATGGTATGATCCCAAAAAATCTCCATTTTTGACTGATCTATCGGTAAAATATCCCAGGAAGTTTACTTTTTGCCAGGGGTCCTGCTCAAATGCATTGCGCAATAGTTTTGATGTGCCATTATATCCAACGATAACTGCACTTTTGCCATTATTAAACTTCCTGTTCAGAACCGGAATCAATAAACGAACAACCAACTTGTAACCTACCTGGGAAAAGGTAAAAATGACAAATAATCTTTTAATCAGATCCCTATCGATATAATTAAAAGTAAGTACCTGGAAATAGATCATAAAAAAGAAAAAAAACAAGATCGAAGAAATTACGTTTGAAAACAAAATAATTCTCGACGACCTTATTTTTTTCAAAGTATACAATCTGCTGAACCTTGCAATCAAATACCAACAAAGATTTATATAAATTAAAAATAAAATAAATTCTGCTGAAATAAGTGCCTTATCAAAATGATCATTGAATAAATAGGTTGTAATAAAACAAATATTCAGAATTACAAAATCTATGACAATAAGTACTTTTGCTATCCAAAAATTTGGTTTGTAACTCACTTTCCTTTGATCTTTAATAAATTGAGTTCAAGCTGGCCTTCCAATGCTAATTCAAACTTTTCTGAATGAAATTATCATCCAGCCAGAAACTACTATTTAATTATTTTTCTTGTAAAGTATTGATTAGTGCCGGTTTCAACTTTTATATAATATATACCTCTTTTATATGATTTTAAATTCACCTTAAGATGTTTCGTTTTGACATTATTAATTGATTCCAATTTTAACCCATCAATACTATACAAAGTAATTTTTTCTATAACCTTATCGGATTCGATAATGATATGATCCCTGGCAGGAACAGGATAAATTAAAACACCGCTCGCCTCCCGTTTATCAACTCCGGTTGTTACGTCCACAGTTACACAAACAGGTTCCGAACTACTCTCATCATACATGGCATAAATACAATATTCATATGATCCGGGTACCAGGTCTTCATCGATATATGTTGTATCGGTTATAAAGTCAATAAACTCACCGTCACGATAAATCGAGTAGCCTGTCACTGAGCCGGTTAAATTAATATGGGTAAAATCATCCACATAGAAATTCACATCAGAAGGTTGATAAAAATCAATGGCACCCAATTGGTTCAGATCGCCCGTACCGAAAGGTCCCGTACTCCATTGCCAGGTTTGGATAAGCTCATTATTGACCCAGAACTCAGCCAAATCGTCATCCAGGTCAACAAAGCTTTTCACATCCATCCATTCATCGAAATTAAATGTAAAAGTAGCTGCTGCCTGCATACCTGCATCCACAGAGGCCCATCCATTTTCCTGAAAATTAACCTGACTCCCCCATACATAATTATTGGATTCAAAATGCTGAAGCATGGTATACCCTCCACTACTGCCTTCGGGGAAATATAATTTATTGGTAAATTCATGTTTTCCTTTATCTATATTTCCGGTAGGATAGACCATATCATCGCTCAGACTCATTTTCATTGACTGGTTCGGGCTGTATGCATAATCCTGGCTAATCGTAGCATCTTCAACCGATCCCGGTTGCATGGTCCAGGTAGTCCATACTGAACTGTTCTGAGCAAGATAGACTCCATTTTCATACCCCTCAAAATCATCATTAAAAACTTGATAACTATTTCCATAAAAGGGCAAATTCCAGGAAAGATAAACATCATAGTCGATTTCTTCTCCGGTTAGATTTAGCGGTGGTGGTAAAAGGCTCAAGAGATGAATTATACTTTTTTCAGTACAATCATTGTCGGGATTCTCATCCCCGGGAAGATTTACACATGCTGTGATATTATAGGTAGAATCAGAAGCTAACAGATCAACAGTCGTTTCAAAGGCATAATAAACGTTTTGATTGGGCTCTAACGTTCCGGGGTATGTTTCTGTTACAGGTGGTCCATTGTTTACCGAATAGGAAATCTCAAAGTTGGACTGCGCATTTTGACCGGTATTTAATAACCGCACTACTATTGTATCCTGATTTGTAAGGTCAGGACCTGTTATTGGTGAAACAATTGATTGAAAAGCAAGATCATTTTCAGGCAAAGATGTTACATAAGGAATTGCAAAAGCAGTTACCTCCGCATTGCCATCCAAATCAGAAACATAACTGGCAATTCCTGTTGTTATATCCACTGTAAACAAGCTTCCTCCATTATTTACCGTATAGGCCGCAAGATAACAGATGCCTTCATCCCTGTCGAACGACATGTCCTGGGAATATGCAAAATCGTGACCCATTGGCCCAATGGCTGTTGATGCACCTGTAGCCTTATCAATGGCATAAAATGTATCATCCTCTATATCGTATCCAAACATTTCGCCTTCGGCATTGCAATCAATACTGATCAAATTGTTTCCAGTAGTAGGCACATCACCTATTACACTCATTTCTTTATCATTAATGTCAATTTCGTATAAAGTATTACCCTGGCCCCACCATGCCAGTCCATACATTTTTTGTCCATCATAAGTAATTCCGTTAAGCGACGGGGATGGCATCAGATAGGTAAGATGACCTGTAATCGGATCCAATTCATATATCCCCCCTCCAAATAATGATGCATAAATAATTCCACCAGGATACCAGCAGGCACTTGAGAGAAAGTTTGGTGCAGGATTGTCCAGCAAAGAATAAAAGGTTTCCGGATCATTCAAATCAAATTTAATTGGTCCCTCTGGAACGCCTGAGCTACCATTCGCATCATATCCCATATAACCGTAAGCTGGCTTCGCATTACTGACCAGAATATTATCGGTGAGGCAGTCATTTTCAGGCAACTCGTCGCCAGCCAGTTCAGTACAAACATCAATTTGCCAGTTACCATAACTTGCTTCCCAGGGATCAAATTCAACCTGAGTATTGTTTCCCGGGGCCAAATCTGTTACCGAAATAGTGGAGGTGTAGCCATCTTCACAGTTGAATGTAACATAAAAACTTTGAGTTTCAATACCAAAGTTCTTTACAGATGCCATGGGTATAACCGTTCCGGGTTCAACAACTCCGGGCAAATCAATTGACATAACGCCAACATCAGCAGCATTTGCCTCAGAAACGTTTACTAAAAAATCACAGCAATTTCCATAAGAATAGGTCGCACAGGGATCTGTGACCAGCTCATTATAATTGGTCCGCACTCTCATCAGGTGTTCCCCGGTCGGCGCATCAAGCGGAAATATTATTTCAAATTGATAATTCTGGAACCAGTTTTCACAATAACCGTCATCAACTATTAACTCATCGTTAGTAAGTTCATAATCATCATTAAAATCAATCCATACATCAAAATAGGTATTAAAAAAGCCTGACTCAACAGTTAAAATATAATCATATCCTTGCACCAATTCATGTACGACAGTATCAGAATAATCATGATACCACACATTTTCATCCGTGCATTCAATAACCGGAATATATACATTGGCAAGATCCCAATGAACCAGTCCATCTATTCCGTAGCTACATCCATACTGATATAGGTTATCTGTACAAAGCTCCGATTTGTTCTTTAAATTATTGGGATCAAATTGAATTAAACTGGATGCATTGTTGTTTAAATCCGGCATTTCTTTTGATTTGATAAAGTCTTGCTGGTAATATTCAACTATTTTTGCCTTTCCAGCCATTTCTTGTTTGCTGGTAGGTGTTTTTATCAAACTCTTTTTTATGCTTTTCTCCGTTTTTTTGTCCACCTGACCAAAAAAGACTAACGGAAGAAATACAAATAACAAAACCATTGAATTATGAATTCTTTTCATAAAATTATTATTAGGATTAAAAATTAACATAAGCTACTCATATACAAACCATTAATCTTACATCTGTCTGTAAATAGAACTTTTAAGGATGTAAAAGTATTACAGTGTGTTGGGAAAGCTATCCTGTTCTATCCTGATATTTCTAATAAATGATTTCTTAAAAGCCTGCACTAAATAGTCCAATCTGATAATTTATCATTTATTGTTAGATTGGAAGTTTAGATTTATGAATGCTGTTGGATTTGATTAATGCTTGCTGATATATCTCAAGATCAATGGAATGAAATTTTTCAATTTTTTTACGAAAACCTGAATCAATATTAGAATGCTGGAATTCCGGTTTTTGGTTTTCAAAGTAAATATTTAATGGTTTGTGCAAGTAATTTTCAGAAAAGAACTTTAAATCGCCCAGGTAATTTTCTACGATCCCAACAAAATCAAAATTCTCAATACCAAAATCCCGGAATATTTTTTCGTAAGGATTTCGGTTTAATGGGTGTAAACAATAGGTTTCCAAATCCCAGTTTTCGGTATGTACAAGATATGAAAAAGTTCCCTTTACATCTTTTTGTCCTCTGGTTATATGATAATAGTTGCTAATCAACCGTTCGACAGGGTCTCTGAGCCATGTAATAAATGTAGCATCCAAATTTTTGAAGTTGGCATATTTGAGGGCCAAAAAATGCCCATGAATGCATTTAACTTTCAAGTATTTTTTCCCGTTTATCTTTCGGTTGAATTTCTCAGCATTTTTTTTGGCAATATCGTAGTTCAACCTGAATGGCCGTGTCTCATAATCTTCCGTTAATGAATCTCCAAAATGTTCCTTAAGTGCTATCCTAAAGGAAGTTCCGGCAGTTTTTGGTATGTGCAGTGAAATGATCATCCAATAAATTATTTCTATGAAAAAAATCATTTAAAAGGTGAATTTAAAATATTCGATGTCGCGTTTATAAAGTTGGAAAACCTTCTCAATATCCCCGTCTGTATAGTATTTCCTGTAATCATCCCGTTCATATTTATTGATATGTTTTAGGGTTCTTTCAGGCAAACCTATCGCTTTCATCATTTTGTTGTAATCATCCTGAAGGCTTTCAAAACGTCCGATAAAGTCAACTCCAATATTTCCATCCCGGTTTGTTATATAATCCAATTGATTAAAGGCAATTGACTTCACATAATCAACCTTATATTTCTTAAATGTGTCCTTTGTTTCAACAATGATATCCGTACAATCGAGGAATTCGGAGAAATTGCTTGAATTGGTCAGCAAATATTCGCTAAAGTCGTTATGAGACTTACGGTATGTCATCATATTGTACCAGGAGACCAGCCTTTCCCAGGGATTCCTAACAAAAGTGAATTTATAATATCCACTGGGTATTTTGTATTGCGACAAGAAAGAGTGCTGCCTGCCAAGGTATTTGGTGCCTCGAAATTGTTGAAGGTGGTCGCAAATAGATGATCCTGCTGTTTTCTGTATGTGTACAAACAGAAATTTATATCGTTTATTCACCAGCATAATCAAATAAATTAAAATCTTCGCTAAAATAGTCTTTCATCCTTTTTAAATTCTTTTTACTGATTTCGAGGGGCTCCTTTAGAGTTTTGTAATGGTTAAACTGGCTTAGACCTTTAAAGCCGAGAAATTTTTCAATTTCAGGGATATCGAAAAATTTGAATATTGTAATTTTTTCACTGATAATTCCTGTATGATCTGCCAAATATTCGTAATTGGATAAATTATGGTTATCGAATAATGATGAATTATTTTCGTTAAGATATTTATTTAGAAAACCATTGAAATTTTTAAAAGTTTCAAATATATCCGGCCGATGTTCCTTAAAATAGAAATAGTCGGATATGGTTCTATCAATAGGATTTCTTAATATGGAAAAAATCCTGACATCATTGCTTATACATCCCAGATCTTCCAATTCTCTGAAGGTACAGTGCTGAGGTGTATGTTTATTAATAAATATGGATCCCGTTGCGGTAAACAAACTAATGGTTTCACCTTTCCTTTCCAGAAACTTTTCGATCGATGTCCCACCTGTTCGTGGGATATGTATAAAAAGCAATTTATTTTTAATAAAGAGTGGCATTGTTTATCTGAAGCTGTTGTTATTTATTTTATAATTTATTGACCAGGGTAAAATTAAACTTTATTTTAATCATTTTAATAACCAAAAAGATTTGTACGTAATTCCAAAATCAATTTTCTGGCTTCGTCAATGGCTTGCTGTCCAAGATTGTTCGAATAATCCGTCAGTAAATCTCTGCTCTTTTCAGGATCATGCTTTAATAATTCATTTATAGTAGTTTTTTAAAAAAGTTTGAATAAGGCTTCCAAACTTTGTATGTAAAGAGACTCATTTTTTTTCAAAATAAAATTAAAATCCTATAATATGTATCCTACCCTATCCTGATAAATTAAATTGGAAAAATTAATTTCCCAGAATTATTTAGTGGGATTCCATAATGGATGACTATAATACAGGATATAACAGGATAAGCATGGATTTAATTCTAGTTATTTTTGAAACATTGTTTTATATTTTCATCTCAAACTATGAACAAACGTCTTTATTTCAACACAATGGTAGCCGCATTGGGGGGTATTTGGATTTGATACAGCGGTAATTTCCAGAACAATTTCTTCAATTAAAGGATTCTTTATTCTAGATGATGTTCAATTGGGCTGGACAGTTAGTGCAACGCTTATTGGATGTATTGCAGGAGCATTTTATGCCAGGAGGCCCGCTGATTATTTCGGCCGGAAAAATGCTGATAGCGCTAGTCCTGATCTATTTGATCTCTACTATAGGGAGTGGATTGGCTCAGCAATTAATCACCTTTGTTGTGTTTAGGATTATAGGAGGTGTTGCTGTTGGGGCATCATTAGTATTGGGCCCAATGTTCATTAGTGAAATTTCTCCACCACAAAACCGGGGAAAGCTGGCCATGTCGTTCCAACTTTTATTGGTTATTGGAATTCTTATAGCATTTTTTTCAAATTATTTGATTGCCTCATCTTTTGAAAATTCCTGGAGGTGGATGCCACTGGCCGAAGCCCTGCCGGCATCTTTATTTTTAATTCTGGCCTTTTTTCTGGAGCAAAGTCCTCGATGGTTAGTGAAAGTTAATAATTATGACGAAGCACTTTTGACCATCCAAAGGTTCAATCCAGATGAAACTGCAGATGAAATCAGAAATGTCACTGGCACAAGAAATTGGGAATAAGCATATCTCAGTCATCAAAAGACAATTCATTCGATTGATTTCAATTGGATTTTTGGTTGGAATGTTCAATCAACTTTCTGGTATAAATGGAAACATCATCCAAATGCTCATTTTCTGAGAGGCCTTTATACTTACCATCTTTAGCCGCTCGGTAGAAAAGAACAAATGAAGTTATTAAAAGCATAATTTTCTATATAGTAATGCTTGAAGTCAAATTAATTCTTAATAACTATATCTCAAAACAAACGAAACATTGCACAACTCAGACGAAACACTGCACAAAATGGGGACAACATTGCTCAACTTAGGGATTACATTTTAGATAATCGTCATAAACTATAATTTTTAACTAAATAGTCTAAATATAAAGGAAGCGTAGTAGCTAAATAATAAGGCAAATTCATTAGTATATAAGGTTTACCTTGTGGGGTTTTCACCTTTTCTATTAAAAATTCATTGGCAAACATACGAACTGCATAGGAATGATTGGTCCGCTCTACAAATTGGTGTAACGACCTTAATTTGCCTTGTTTTCCAGATTTTATTTCGATGGGTATGACATACTTACCGTGTTGATATACTAAATCCACTTCAGAATTACTGTCCTTTTCTTCTCTTACCCAAAAGTGAGGGATATAATCTTTTTCTTCATGGATGGATATTATTTCCTGAAACACCAGTTGCTGTATAATCTTTCCCTTGTAAAAATCATTCAGGTCGCTTACGCCTATCATTTCTCCCTGATGCAATAAAATCTGATTTAACAAACCGGTATCCAAAAATTGTAAACGAGGACTCTTTTTTGAATCTACATTGATGGGTGGTTTTAAACTTGTACTTGGATAAATCAAGCGTATAATTTTAGCTAAATTCAATGCTCGCAAAGCTTCACCCACTTCGCGAGACTTATAATTTGAATTGCCAAATCTTTCAAATTTAATACGGTCGGTTTCATTGGGAGCCGTGTCTATAACATGCCGAATAACATTCCTGTTTGTATCGTTGCGGGCATATTTTTCCACATCATCCTTATAGGATTGCCAAAGCCGATTATAATTTTTTGATAATGCAGCAATATTTTTGTTCTGGATATAATGGCTTACGATTTCCGGCATTCCACCAATTATGGTATAATCGTGAAATAATTCAAGTAGTATATTATGTGCATAGTCTGGAATCGGAACAGTTTGCAAGGCTTTTATTGCACCTTCATTTTTCTGTCCTCGAAGGTATTCTTCAAAGTTTAATGGATGAAGGTATAGATAGTCTATTCTTCCAACCGGGAAACTTGCCACTTCTTTTAATGCAAAATCCAATAATGAACCAGCTGCAATAACGTGAATATCGGGTCTCTCTTCGTAGAAATATCTTAATAATTGTATGGCTTTTGTTGATTCCTGAATTTCATCAATGAACAATAATGTTGATTTATCCGACGGAACTACTCCTTTTAGAAGATATGCCGCATTTAATATTTTCTCAACATTATCAATCTGGAACAGATCTCTGTCTGCATCCCGTTCCAGGTTTAGCTCAATAAAATGGGCATATTCCTTTGCAAATTCTCTTACCAGTGTAGTTTTTCCTACTTGCCTGGCTCCTCTTACCAATAATGGTCTTCTGTCATTGGATGCTTTCCATTTTATTAGTTTTGAATATGCATTTCGTTCTATGTTCATTTACTGATAGTTTTATAGATGATGCAAATATAGTTAATCTTTGTAATAAAGAGGATGTTAATGTCAAAACAATGTGTAATAAAGAGAGTGTTAATGATAATGCTGTTCGTAATAAAGATGATGTTGTTAATATTCTGCATCTTGTTTCTATTACACTTAATATATTTTGTATTTGTAATAGTACATTTCATAAGACATCTTTGTATTAATTTTACTCCGTAACAGGGACTACCTTCATCACAACAGGGAAAACAAACATCACAACAGGGACAACAGTTTTACCCGACCAGGACTACTTTCGCCAAAACAGGGACAAGGATTTTTTGCTGTTAAAATTTTTTCGGAAAAATCACCTTTCAACTCTTTTGTAGATTCATTTAGGTTCTGTTTTGGTAAACCAATGTAATCGATAATCAATTTTACTTCTGCCGGAGTAAGATAAGTTCTATTCGGGTTTTCTTTCTTTATTTTATATCTGATTGGCTCTATCCATCTGGAAAAAGTATATCTGTCAACTTGATACAATTTGGCAAGTTTTGTAATACAATTGTATTTAAGTGGATCAATACCATTGAATGGACCAGGTACACCCTGGTCCTCGACAATAATCCAGACCTCTTCCCAGGTTAATGTATTTCTGAATGGGTCTTCTTTTTTAATATGGTCCCTAATCGGTTCAATGATCCATGAGAACTTCTCTCTTTTCATTTTATATACCTTGGCCAATTGAGTGTAGTTATTATGTATAAAGGGATTAATAATATTTGATTCCTGATTCATTTTGTCTTTTTTTCAGTTTTTTATTCTTCTGGGTTGTTATCTATTTGGGTCATATTAATTTTTGTTCGTTCATATTCTGCCAGGAATTTCTGAAAAGCCTCATTGTCTTCCCTGGCAACATCCTTTGAATCTTTTTGTATTGGATTGTTTTTTCTGAATTCATAAAATTTTTTGATAAAATTATTATCAACTGGGATGGCCAATTGCTCTTGATGGTTGCTTATACTTATGTTTTCTGCTACGGTAAATCTTTCGTCACGGTACTCCTCAAGTTTATTAATGATAAAATTGGGGGATAATTGTCCGTATAACTTTTCTTTTCTGATCTTTTTTATCGCCAATTGCAGATCACAGATACTGAAATAGTAGAATTCTTCTGTTATTGCTTCTGCTGTAATTCTAAATTGATTTTTAGGCATTTGCTGATTTAAGGCAAAGAAACTACTTAGCTTGAGCAATAATAATTCAATAGCATCCATTGATTCTTCATACAGATCATGTTTCATCAATAACGAAAATGAAGAATACTGCCCATTAAACATTTCTGCTATTGTCCCTACTTTTTCGGATTGTTTCAGCTCAATTAGTGGTTGATCCGGCTGAATGACGGTCAATGACCCGTTGTTTAATTTCTTTTGCGTAATCTTCAAGTTCGTTTGGTCCTTCATTGTTTTTTGATTTCAATTCGAATAGTCCCTGCCAGTTTTTCGACATGGATTGATCTATAATTTGAATAACAGGTTTTCGTTTAAATGGGCTATTTCAGATAAGTCCTTCAAAGCTGCTTGTTCTGAAATGACACCCTTGATGGGTTTTTTAATTTCTTTTCGGTAAGCCTTCCACAATTCCCATTTGTTTTTAAATACTTCAGAGTTGAATGGAAGCACTATTTCTGGATCTTTGTCTTGGAATTCTGTTTGATGACTATCCTTATCTTTTTCTTTATCCATATCCTTATCCGTATCCTGTATAGTTTGGTAACTGTTACCTAAGTCTTTGTTAACTCTGTGATTTTTTTCATAAAAAAGATTAAATTCTTTCAACCTATCAATTACAGATTTTTGAGCTTTGACATTGTAGTTGAGCCCTCTAGGATATTGATATTTGATAAATTTTGGTAAAAAATGGTAATTATCATAAAGATGTACCAGGCGGCCATTTAACTGTTTACTAAGACTTGGGTAGCTCTTTGCTAAGTCTTCAATACCTGTTTGAAATTCTGCAAGCTTTAATTTAAATCAATGATTCCTGCATGATCGCAATTTGTATAGAGGTACACTAAAAAAAGTTTTTCCTCTTTGGATAAATCTAATATCCAGCTATCGGAAAAGAATCCAGTATCTATAAATCTTTTGGCCATAATTATTTCCTTGTAAAAATGTAATCATCAGCTTCCGATTCAATTTCTTGTTTGGTTTTCCTGCGAAATTTTTCCAGAAAGTCATCCAGGTCTTTTTGAGAGAATATCCAGGACTTTCCGGGTTTACTACCTGAAATATGGCCAGCTTGCAAATGTTTCCTGAAAGTAGGAATTGGCATATTACCGCAATACTCAGCGGATTCCTTCAAATTTCGGTTTTTTGAAATCGGAGTTTCCTTATCAGGAGAATTTCTAATTGAGCTTAGCAGGTTTTCGATATTGCTTAATCGTTCATCAATTGTTTCAAAGGGATTCTGCATATTTTAACTGTTTAATTTTTCTGCAAATTTCTATAAACAGTTAAAAATGATGTGACAGTTTAGGGGGTAAAATGTACAGGAAAGGGGTAATAATACTCAGGTTAGCATAAACAATACTCAGAAAGGGGGAAACTTTGTACAAGAAGGGGGGTCTTTAATCCCAGGCTGTAAGTTTTTTTGTTATTTCCCTTTTAGCTTCATTTTCAAAACTAGCAAGATAGCTTTGTGTGGTTTTTATATCCGAATGACCAAGTGACTCACTAATGAAAGATACTGGAGCTCCAGACCGTTTCAATACGGTTGCATAGCTATGACGTGCAGTGTAATATGTAGACACGTCAGACCCTCTTGGACAGAATTAGCATTTTTACTATTTGTAACCAAGACTACGAAAAATGAATATAGAGCAAACTGTTGAAAGACGAGCTAATGAAATAGTTAAGTCTCGAAGACAGACTGAATATGAGCGTTGTGAATATTTTATGGAATAACATATGGCGGCAAGCATAGGAATAAAGTCGAATCCATACAACAATTTTATGTTTTTAAATCAAAAGGATCAATCGTTGAGATTTATTATTAATGTTGCATCCTCTCTCTACAGGTGAATGTTGTACATTCCTTACAAAAACTAAAATTGCTTTTAAACACATGGATGTCCCTTTCTCCGCTAACCAAGACCCCGGATACGGATTTAATGGGAGTCATTAAAAAGCTTTCGTTGAGAATAACACCAATCTTCTCAGGTTTAAGGTATTCAAATATTTTCTTTTGTGCACTGATGTGCCACCCACAATAACCCGGACTGTACAACAATGTTGTCTGGTCTGGTGAGCCTTGATATTCTATCAGAACATTTTGAGTAAATTGTTTTTCCGCAACAGCAGAAGCTTTATCCACACTTTCTGAGGCGATCCTGTCAAGCATAAAGCCCAATGGATAATCCTTTTCCTTCATCAGCTGATTGATAGAGTCGCTAATCTCTTTTCCAAGGGTAAAAGCATATAAGGCCAGAAGCTTAGCTTTCGAATAAATTTTAGGCAAGGGCGTTAGTGGTTCATTTTGGTTTTCACCAATATAAATTTGTTCAAAATCTGTTTTAGTAATGATGCTAAAAATCCCCTTAGGAGAGATCAAACCCTTATATAATTCAAACGACCTTGCATACAAATCCTCAACCTCTTCTGGAATTTCTACCCCTTTAGAAATTCCCATTGTTTTAAGAACATCAACCTTAGATGGATATATGTTGTCGTTATTGTAAACTATTTGTTCTCTGTTCATACTTTTCGAATTGCGTCACATATCCTACGAATGTGTTCTGGAGATGTACCGCAACATCCTCCAATAATATTTGCACCTGCTTTTATAAGCTCTGGAATATACCCAGCTGTTTCTTCTGGGGTTTCGGGGAAAAAGGTTTCACCATCCTGGTAAACAGGCATTCCGGCGTTGGCATGTATCAGTATTGGAATATCTTGGTTTGTCAGCCTTATTTCCTGAACAATTCCAAGCATATTTTCCATCCCATTTCCGCAGTTAGCTCCAACAATATCAGCCCCGGCCTCCACCAATGATTGAGTCATTGCAGTAGGGCTTACACCCATCATGGTAAAATATCGGCCGTCTGCAGTTTTGTCAAAAGTCATCGTACAGATTATTTCACAGAAGGTGTTTTCCCTGGTAGCATTAATCGCAATGTTTGCTTCTTGAATATCAGTAAATGTTTCGATGATAATGGCATCTGCTCCACCTTCAGCCAGAGCTACAGATTGCTCTTTGTATGCTTTATACAATTCATCCCCGGTAACATCGCCCATCATTAAAATTTTGCCGGACGGTCCAATGGATCCCAACACATATTTGTTTTCGCCGGCAGCTTTACGCGAAATTTCAACAGCTGCTTTATTCAATTCATAAACCCGGTTTTCCAGGCCGTACCCTTGAAGTTTATAACGGCTTCCTCCAAAACTGTTTGTTTCTATCATATCCGCTCCCGCGTCAATATAACTCTTCGCAATTTCATAAACATCATCAGGTCGGTCAATGTTCCATAGTTCGGGGCATTCGCCAGCATTTAGTCCTTTGGCCTGAAGGAAGGTCCCCCAAGCACCGTCAGAACCCAGGACTTTGCCTGAGTTGATGATTTCTGTAATTTTTTTCATTGGTTTTAAATTTTGCTGGGTCTTGGATCCTTTGTCATTTCAAACCATTAAGATAGTCCAATACACTTTGTGGCTCCGGTCCATAAAAGTCAGCCCCAATTTGAGTTTTAAATTTTTCGGTTACCGGTGCACCACCAATAATTACTTTCGTTCCGGGGAAAGCTTCTTTTATTTGTTTGGTAATATCTTCCATATTTATCATTGTAGTGGTTAACAATGCTGACATCCCAACAATTGCCCCGGGATAATCATATAGTTTATTTACAAATTGTTTGGCTTTTACATCTACACCAAGGTCAATAATTTCCCAACCACCACCTTCTATCATCATGGCAACAAGGTTTTTGCCTATATCATGTAAATCGCCAGAAACTGTTCCAATGATTACTGTTCCCTTACGTTTAACCTCCCCGGATTGAAAATAAGGTTTTAAATGTTCCATGGCCATGTTCATTGCTTTGGCTGACATCAGCATTTGAGGAACAAATATCTTATTTTCGGAAAACTTTTTTCCAACACGTTCCATAGCAGGAACCAGTGCTTTCTGAAGTACATCATTGGGGTTTATTCCTTTATCCAGCGCTTGTTTTGAAAGTTCATCTGCTCCTTCCTGTCCTTTCATATCTGGTGGAAATGGAGATGATTTATTAATTTTTCCAAATTCAACACAATGCCCGATTTGTTCAAGAATATCCTTCATAGTCCTTTTAATTATTCGCTTTTAAATATACACTAGCTTGAAAACTCTTTGGCCGCCTTGGTGATATCTTCGAGATTTTCAAAGATCTATTGGCAGCAATGCCAACCTACTTTTATACTAAACCCGTTGGAACCAAATAAATGTTTAAACGATCCATGGTTTTTTGTTTTACATCATCAAGAGCAACTACATCCAATACACCACTTGGGTGAATATTTCCAATTAAAATAACTTTATCTCTTTCCTTTTTAAACCCTTATTATTTCAAAACTTCCTTTTCTAATGCTTCCAGGGTTTTACCTTTGGTTTCGACTATGTGTTTTTTAAAAATGAAAAAACTAATAAAAGTCGCTATGGCATAAAACACAAATAAATATCCTATTCCATTGGTATAAGTCCTTGCAATAATCGGGAACAAGAAGATTGTTAAGGCATTGGCGGTCCAGCTCGAAAAAGAACTGATAGATACGCCTCTTGCCCTGATGTTGTTTGGAAACATTTCGGAAAACAGAACCCAAATCACAGCACCATGCGAAAAAGCAAAAAAGGCTACAAAGCAGACCAAATAGCCCAATAAAATATACCCACCAATATTTGTTATAAAAGCATGTGCAAACAGCCCCAGGAACACCGACATTCCTAATGCGCCTGAAAGCAACATTTTTTTTCTCCCAATTTTATCGATGACCATCATGGCGAGTATAGTAAATAAAAGGTTAGTTGCACCAATAACAACAGTTTGAGCAATTCCAGATTCGGTTGAAAATCCAGCCTCCCTGAATATGTCCGTAGAGTAATACATAATAATATTGATACCTGTCAACTGGTTGGTTACCCCTAAGAAAATTCCCAGGTATAGTAATTTTAAATATGGTTTTTTAAATATTGATTTAAGGCTATTTACTACTTTTTCATCAATCGATTGTCGTATCTCTTCTATCAATTCATCGCTGTTTGCTTCAGAGTTTAATTTTTCGATAGTTACTTTTGCTTCTTCTATCTTTCCACTTTTTACAAGCCATCGTGGACTTCTTGCAACAAAAAATAACATCACAAAAAAGAGCCCTGCCGGTAGAACTTCTGCTATAAACATCCATCGCCAGTTATTTTCCCCTATGCCAATCAACAAGTAATCGGAGAAAAAAGCAAGCAGAATACCGATAACTATGGCCATTTGGAAAGTTATGGTAAACCGACCTCTGTATTTAGCCGGAGTAATTTCGCTAATATAGGTTGGTGATAATACGGATGCTCCTCCAACTGCAATTCCTCCTATTATCCGATAAACAATAAAGGTTGTTATGTTATCAGCGAGGCCGCTCCCGATAGCTGAAACTAAGTACAGTAATGCTATTATCTTCAGCATAAACCTTCTTCCAAAAATATCACCGGGCCTGCCAATAAACAATGCACCAATAACGCAACCCAGGATTGCTGAGCTGATAGCCCAACCCTCCATGGCTTCTGTTAATTGGAAATATTCACGTAAAAAAGGCAATGCCCCATTGATAACTGCGGTGTCAAAACCGAAAAGCAAACCGCCAAGGGCCGCAACGAAAGCATAGAGGTATAGTGATTTTTTCAAAAGATGTGTTTTAAAATAATTGCAAATATAAGCAGTATTGCAGGAGGTTACAAATCAAAAGTGACAGGCAAAATGCTGGCTGTTTTCTCAGATGACTCATAGATAAGCACTGTAACAATCAGTTTTTAGGAATTTAACTTTGCATATTGTAAGCCCTGTTTTCAAATATAATACCGGATGTTTTGTTTGTATGATGAAAGGTGTATTGTTTTTTGGTTCACCTGTGAAGAAAAACCCAAGTCTGTTTTTTATTTAACTCAGTCGGTAAATCCTTTTTATTACTTTTGGCAAGCCCCTAACGACGGGGGAATTAACTAATACACATATCACAGTTTGTGATAGAAGTACAGAATACAATCCAAAAAGCAAACTAACAACAATGGGGGATTATTAAAATCATACTTTCGGGTGTTGCATAACTAACTGTACCTGAAATTACTAATTTATAAGATTGATTGAATCGTATATTTAGAGGAGCCTCCAAAAGAATAGCAATAGAAGGGAAAACAATATCATTGGAAAAGCGAATGTCAGGATTAAAAAGCAGGGAAAGGAAACTAAAAATACGCCCACCTAACATAGCCGACTCGAGCTATTAATTTAAAAAATGAAATTAATCTTATTTGTTTTCCTTTTGTTACTTGTTAGCTTGTAAGGGTTTTCTCAAAATCAACCTGGCCTTCAACAGAATGATTTAACGGGGGGGGTGAATATGCCGGATATCCGAACAACAAACATTGTTTCGGATAAGGCCAGCCAACATTTTTTCTTCTACCACGTAATTATTGTTATTGGGGCAACCAAAAACCTGACGAAGAAGAAAGTAAAATAAAATAGCTTTATATTTGCACACTGATTTTTAAAAATGATGAATAGGTTAACGGCAATATTTTTTATCCTTATCGCCAACATAGTAATGTTGGCTAATGCTGTAATGCCCCACCATCATCATGAAGAGGATGTTTGTTTTGTAAAATCGCATTGTCAATCAGAAGACGATAAACACAATCATGGAACATCACAACACAACCATGAACATGACTGCAACAGCGACTTTCAAAATTGTGTGCTGAAACAAGAAGTTGTACTTCCCTCGAACGATCTAAAACAAGAATGTAAGTATTTCAGCTATATCGACCAACACTCCGATTTTGAAGGATTCCAAGCTGTTTTGACTGATTCAGAGTTTATCAAAAGTTTCCTGCCAAACCAATTAAGGGCACATACGCCTTTAATACATTCGTTTTATTCCCAATTTGTAATTTCAAGCCTGGGCTTGCGCGCACCCCCAATTGTTTAAATTTTAGGTTTTCAGATGATGAGTGCCAGTGATAATTAAAGTATCACATGAATTTGTGCATTCGTAATTCAACAAATTTAGTTTTAAACAACATTTACAATGAACTACAAAATGTTATTTATTGCTCTGCTTGCCATAGTATATGTAAGTTGCAGCAACAACCACGATCATAAATCAGATACCCATGAGCATGAAGAATCTGCTTCTGGAGTGACCAAACATGATCACGAACATGGGGAAGCCCACGCGGGGGTTGATGAACACCAGCATGAATCCGAAAATGTCTCTCATGCGGAATGTGAACATAATCATGACTCCGGAGAGATCCATGCAGCGGAAGGTGAAGATCAACTTGAACATGACCATGCTGCCTCTGGCGAATGTGATCACATTCATGAAACTACACCTTCAGGAAAAAACAGCCATTATCATGACGATATCTCGGCAGAGGAAATTGAGCACGTGCATACAGTGAAAGAAACAGAAAGCGGAGAATGTGACCATGATCATAACGTTTCTGCTAACCAGGAGCATGATCACGAACATGATGCCACAACAACATTAGACGATGGCCAACCCCATGTTCATTCTGAAGCAGAAGGCAAGACAATTGATGATGGACACCAACACGAAGAGGTGAAAATTCAACTCACAGCCTACAGCGATAATTTTGAGGCTTTTGCTGAAGCTGATCCATTTGTAGTTGGTAAAGTATCAAATGTTTTGGCTCATTTCTCATCACTACCGGATTTCAAGGCTCTGGAAAAAGGAAGGATAAGTATTCGCCTCATTGTGAATGGAAAAGAAACAAGCCAAACACTTGAGAAGCCTACCCGTAAGGGGATTTACAGTTTTGATATCAAGCCTGAATTTGTAGGCAATGGAGTTTTAATTTTTGACATTAGTACCGGAAATGATAAATACCAGGTAACAGTTCCTGAAGTGCAGGTTTATTCCAATGAACACCAGGCAATCCACGAAGCAGAGGAAGCTGTATTGCCCACTATCAATACTGCAGTTTTTACAAAAGAGCAATCCTGGAAAATTGATTTTGAAAGCGAAATGCCACAAACAGAAGCATTCGGGCAAACGATAAAAACCACTGCACGGGTACAGCCGGCACAAAGCGATGTAATTTTACTTTCGGCTAAAACAAACGGTATTGTTGTTTTTTTAACGGACAATCTGTTGGAAGGGAGGGATGTGTCAGCCGGAGAGGTTTTATTCTCGGTTTCAGGTAGTGGTTTTGCTGACGATAATTCTGCAGTGAGATATATGGAAGCTCAAAACAACTATGAAAAAGCAAAACTTGACTATGAAAGGACGAAAGAACTTGCCAAAGATAAAATTGTTTCGGAGCGGCAATTGCTGGATGCGAAAAACGAATACGATAATGCCAGGTTGGTTTATAACAACCTGAACGAAAATTTTAACTCTTCGGGGCAAAGGGTGACAAGTTTGATAGATGGCTTTATATCACACATTTTTGTCCAAAATGGACAATATGTCGAACCCGGACAAACTCTGGCAAGCATTGCTCAAAACAAGAAACTGTTGTTGAGCGCAGATGTTCAACAAAAATACGTACCCATTCTTGGATCAATTCAGTCCGCCAACATTCGAACACCTTACGACGGTAAAGTATACACCCTCGAACAGTTGAACGGAAAAGTTTTATCTCATGGTAAAAGCACCAACGATAATAACTATTTAATACCTGTAAATCTACTGATTAACAATAATGGTAGCTTTACTTCAGGTGGTTTTGTAGAACTCTATTTAAAAACCCTGACCAACACAAATGCTTTAACAATACCCAACTCAGCTTTACTGGAAGAACAGGGCAACTACTTTGTATTCGTACAGATTACACCTGAGCTTTTTGAAAAGCGGGAAATAAGTACAGGAGCTACCGATGGTATAAAAATGGAAATTCTTAATGGTATAGCACAGACCGAACGGGTTGTAAGCAAGGGTGCCATTTTAATTAAACTGGCCCAGGCAACCGGCACTTTGGATGCACATTCCGGCCATGTACACTAAACCATACAGCCATGTTAAATAACATTATAAAATTCTCACTGAACAACAAATACCTTATTTTACTGTGTTCGGTGGCTATGGTGGTTATCGGTACGAGAACCGCCATAAACATGGATGTGGATGTATTTCCTGACCTTACGGCACCAACTGTTGTAGTAATGACTGATGCTCATGGTATGGCTTCGGAAGAGGTGGAGCGTCTGGTAACATTTCCAATCGAGACGGCCGTAAACGGGGCGACCGATGTTCGCCGCGTGCGTTCTTCCTCTGCGCAGGGTTATTCGTTTGTTTGGGTTGAGTTTGACTGGGGAACCGATATTTTTAAGGCCCGGCAAATCGTAAGTGAAAAACTTATTAGTGTTTCTACCCAAATGCCGTTTGGTGTTGAGCAACCTACCCTTGCACCACAATCCAGCGTGATGGGCGAAATATTTTTTATTGGCATGCAGGCCGATAGTACCAGTATGATGGACTTGCGAACCATTGCCGAGTGGAATGTAAAACCATTGATATTGGCAACAGGAGGTGTTTCTCAGGTTACAATTATTGGTGGGGATTACAAACAATATCACGTTTTAGCTGATCCTCAAAAAATGTCGTATTACGGAGTTTCAATGTCGGAGCTGGCCGATATTTGCAAAGGGATCAGTCAGAACTCTACAGGAGGGGTAGTAAGGCAATTTGGCAACGAGTATGTTGTCAGGGGAATGGCACGAACATCAGATCTGGAAGCACTTGGTAATTCCTATATAAAATCCATCAAAGGAAAACCTATCAGAATAAGAGATGTTGCAAATGTAGAAATAGGAAGTGCAGTAAAAATGGGACATGCATCAGAAAATGCAAAGCCTGCCATTATTATCTCCATTTCGAAACAACCAAAAATTAACACCCTTGACGTTACAGAACGAATTGAAGAAAACCTGGATGTTCTAAAAAACACTTTGCCTCCCGATGTAATTGTAGACACCGAAATTTTTCGCCAGGCCAACTTCATCGAAACTTCAGTTTTTAATGTATTAAGGGCCCTGATTGAAGGAGGGATTTTTGTAGTTATTATCCTCTTCCTTTTTTTAGGAAGTTTCCGAACCACATTAATTTCGCTTTTGGCAATACCTCTTTCGCTGCTTGGAGCCATATTGGTATTGAAAGTATTGGGCCTGAACATCAACACAATGAGCCTGGGAGGCATGGCCATTGCAATTGGTTCGTTGGTTGATGATGCCATTATTGACGTGGAGAATGTTTACAAACGTCTCCGGCAAAACCGACTGAAAACCCAGGCGGAAAGACAGTCATCATTTACGGTTGTGTTCGAAGCTTCTAAAGAAATCAGAGCCTCTATTTTTAATGCAACCCTTATTATTATGGTAGCATTTTTACCCTTGTTTTTTCTATCGGGTATGGAAGGACGCATGCTGAAACCCCTGGGAATATCCTTTATTGTTTCGCTGTTTGTTTCCCTAGTAGTAGCAATGACGCTTACTCCTCTATTGGCAAAGATGCTGCTAACCAGCGAAAAATTTCTTGTGAAAAACGAAAAAGAAAAATGGCTGGTTCGTAAATTATCAAATATGTATGAGCGTTCACTCATACTGGCATTGAAATACAAAAAGCTGGTAATTTTTATTACGATGGGGCTGTTTATCATTTCGGTTTACACGTTTTCAACCTTAGGCCGGAGTTTCCTGCCAGAATTTAATGAGGGTTCATTAACACTGTCAGTAGTTACAACACCCGGTGTTTCTCTGGAAGAAAGTGACCGTTTGGGCAACCTGGTTGAAACCGAATTGCTGGGGATTCCAGAAATATCAAGTACAGCCCGCCGGACAGGCAGGGGTGAACTGGACGAACATTCACAAACTACCAACAGTGCAGAAATTGACGTTAACTTCTTTCTTGATGAACGTAGCCAGGAACATTTTATGGCAGATGTTCGCGAAACGCTGGCGTATATACCCGGCATTGCATTCACTGTTGGGCAACCCCTCGGGCACAGGATCGACCATATGCTTTCGGGAACCCGGGCAAACATTGCCATCAAACTTTTTGGTAATGATTTAAACAGAATGTTTAACATCGGGAACCGGATAAAGAGCTCAATAGTCGATATTGAAGGCCTTGTGGATGTAAACGTTGACCAGCAAGTTGAAATACCTCAAATCCAGATACGCGCTAACCGCGAGATGCTGGCCAATTACGGGATCACCATTGAACAGTTTAATGAGTATGTGGACATTGCTTTTGGTGGCGAAAAGCTATCTGACATTTATGAGGACCAAAGGAGCTTTGGCTTGGTTTTGCGCCTTAATAAAGATTATACCGAGTCCATCGAAGGGATTCGCTCGGCATTGATTGATACCCATGATGGCAAGAAAGTACCACTGGAGCAGGTTGCAGACATTGTTTCTGTTTCCGGGCCAAGTTCGATAAGCCGGGAGAACGTGCAGCGCAAAATTGTTATTGCTGCCAATGTAGCCGGTCGCGATTTACGAGGTGTTGTGGAGGACATTCAGAAAAATGTAAGCACCGATATTGAATTACCTGAAGGTTACCGGATTGAGTATGGAGGGCAGTTTGAAAGCGAAGCTAAGGCATCGCGAACATTAATGCTAACATCCATATTTGCTATATTTATCATTTTCCTGTTGCTGTTTCAGGAATTTAAAAACTTTAAACTCGCCGGAATTATCCTGCTTAACTTACCCCTGGCCTTAATTGGTGGTGTGTTCTCCATCTATTTTACTTCTGGTATATTGAGTATTCCTGCGATCATTGGTTTTATTACACTTTTTGGCATTGCAACCCGTAATGGAATTTTACTGATCTCCAACTACCAAAAATTGCAACTTGGAGGGATTTCTTTAGCTGATACGGTTATCAAGGGATCTTCCGACCGCTTGAATGCCATTTTAATGACAGCCTTAACCGCTGCTCTTGCGCTCATTCCGCTGGCACTTCAGGGCAATTTGTCGGGCAACGAAATTCAAAGCCCGATGGCGAAGGTAATTTTAGGCGGCTTGCTTACCTCTACGCTGCTCAATATTTATATTGTGCCAATAGTTTACAGCATTTTAAGTAATCGAAGACTAATAAAATCTGCCCATGCTTAAAATTAAAATCATCATGAAACATTTAATAATAGCACTAATCGGTCTTCTCGCTTTTAGTTTAAATCTTTTTCCTCAGAATTCTATAGATGGGGTGTTGGCTGAAGTTGAGAAGAACAATACCAGGCTTTCGGCTTTGCGCAAAAGTGCTGAAGCCGAAAAAATCGGCAACAAAACTGGCATATACCTTGAAAACCCCGAATTTGAATTTCACTATTTATGGGGGAGCCCAACTGAAGTTGGAAATCGAACCGACCTTAGCATAAAGCAAACTTTTGATTTCCCCTCAGTTTATAGGTATCAGAACCAGATTTCAGATACCAGGAATGAACAGGTTGAACTTGAATACCAGAAGCAAAGAAGAGATTTAATTTTGCAAACGCGGTTAATCTGTTCCGATTTGGTTTATACAAATGCCCTAAAGCATGAATTGTCGAAAAGACTGATCCAGGCACAACGCATTGCTGTTTCGTATAAAGCACAGTTTGATCTTGGCGAAACAAGCATTCTGGAATACAATAAATCTCAATTGAATTTACTGAGTCTCAGTAAGGAGTTGGAATCATTGGAAATCGAGAGAACTTCTTTGGTGTCGGAGTTGACCCTTTTAAATGGTGGAATGTTTATCGACTTTACCGATAGTTTATTTTACTCACCTGAAATTCCTGTTGATTTTGAGGAATGGTATGTAGTGGCCGAACAAAATAATCCCATGCTAAATTGGCTGAAGCAGGAAGTTGAAATAAGCGCAAAGCAGGAAAAATTGAACAGGGCCTTAAGCCTGCCTAAACTTCAGGCCGGGTACATGAGCGAAAAAGTTGTTGGGGTTCACCTACAGGGGGTTATTGTTGGCTTATCCATTCCTTTGTGGGAAAACAAGAATACCGTTAAATATGCCCGTGCAAATGCCTTGGCAATCGAAAGCATAACAAGCGATGAAAAAACACAGTTTTACAATCGCTTGAAAGCATTGCACTCAAAGGCAAACAGCCTGCAAAAAAACGCAAATGATTATCGTTTAAACCTGCTTCACTTCGACAATTCCGAATTGCTAAAAAAGGCGTTGGACAAAGGCGAAATCACTTTAATAGAGTATATTGTTGAACTTGCTTTTTATTACGAAAGTGTAAACCAACTGCTTGAATTAGAAAGGGAACTGAACAAAACACTGGCCGAATTGAATCAATATATGTAGGGTGAGAATTCGATGTGCGATTGTAGCAACCTGGAAAATAGCAACAGTAAAACCGCTATTTTGCTATATGAATCATTTTGACTTGAAACAAATGAATTCAATGTGTGTCAATAAAGTTGGCTATTTCTATTGGAGACCAATGAGTCTCCCGCTGATTAGCGTTGAGTTAAATCCGTGAAATTTGCGCTATCTGTGGGAAACACTATACAGACAGACAATTAATCTAATTTTTGAAATGCATGATAGTTAAATCGACAAATTCAAAGAAAAGGAACTTTAAAGGAGTGACTTTTGAGGTGTTGGCCGTTGGTAAATCGTCAATGGTTACGAAAATGATATATGAAAATGGAGATAAAGTTCCGGTTCATTCTCATCCAAATGAACAAAGTGGATATGTAATTTCCGGCGAACATATCATTCGGTTTAAAGGATTTAACGAAGTCCTAAAACCCGGAGACAGTTATTCGATTCCTGAAAACACTGACCATTCCTGGGAGGTGATCCAGAGAGGAGAAGTGATTGATGTGTTTACTCCTCCGAGACCGGATTATTTTTAAAACAGATTTTAGCAACAATAAAGCAGGTAACGTTTTTCGGTTTTTGATGCGGTACTTACTTTGTGGGATGGATCACAAATTTCTTCTCCCCAATTGGTTTGCGGAAAAGGTATATCTGTACGGCATAATCTCCTGCCTGTCGTTTGCCAGGTGCGATTGATATAGAACCCCTTAATGTTGTGGTGGTATCATCTGGTGGAAGGATGATTTCTTTACTGTAAAAAGTTTTACCTTCTGAATCTACCCAGTCAAGGTGGAATATTAATTCCCTATTTCCATAAGCGAAACGATTTTCCAGGGCTATTGATGCACGCAGATTCGTCTTTTTCCTGATGGTAAAGTCGGTTCCCTTTCCTATCAGTTTACCCGTTTTTTTACTCTTCTTCCGGTAGAGTGTAATTTCGGTACTGATTCGTTCACCATATGCATCAGTAAGCTGGAATTCCGGGAGAATTTCGAATTTCTTCTCGGCAATCAGTTCCCTGAATAGATATAACCTCAGCATGTATTCTCCGGCCTCTCTTCTATCGGGAGAGATAGAGATAGAACTTTTTATCGTTGAAGTGGAATCTTTGGTGCTAAGATCGATTCGTTTACTGTAAAATGATTTTCCGTTGGCTCCAATCCAGTCCATATGAAACATCAGATCCCTGTTGTTGTTGACGAAACAATTTTCCAGATCAACAAGAGCAAGAATATTCTCATTCTCCATAATTGTAAAATCCGTTCCTTCGCCAATCCGTTTGCCTGTCTTCCTGGATTCATCGCGACAAAATGTAATCTTTACCAAAACACCATCAGCATCCTTTGCGGGATAGATTACCATTGAATCGTCTACTTCAACAGGACTTTCATAACGACTCGAACAACCAGTTGCAATAAGAAGTACCAGGGTAATTAATGATGTGATCTGTCCTCTTTTTTTCATTTTTACCTCCCTTACATCATTTGTATAAAATAATTTTTACTTCGGCGTTTTACACCAAAAAACCACTTGCATAATGGAAGCATGATCAGCAGCATAATCGCTACTCCGATGAATGTTGTGAGTATCCCGCCTTCACGGTAAAACAAACCCAGGCGCTTAACAAAGATTCCCATAATAGCAAGATGTGCAGCATAGAAAAAAAGCGGTACTTTACCCGGGATGCTAAACACCTTCAGAAGGTTGGGAGCAACTCTACCAATGGCAATAAATCCTGAAACCCCCAACACTACTGCGCCAAACGACCAGATGCCCATAAAGAGGCTTGGTGGATACTTCTGGTCGAGGAAAAACGAATATGATCCGAAATCAGAAAAAGGAGATATGTTGCCGTATTCCCGACCCATGCGGACAACAATCGCGATGATAAAAGCTGCTGCTGCTATTCCAAGACCCTTAAAAATTCTTTCTCTATCTGTCTTCCAGGCTTCAAGCCAGCCAGTAGCCATTACGGATCCCAAAATTGCGAGTGCAAACCAGGGCAAAACCGGGTATTTATTAAACTTGCCCGAATCGATAAATGTTTGCATCAGAAACTGTTGCCAGGAAATTTCCGGATCGTAAGGAATGTTGAGTAAAAATGGATGGATAAGCAGGATGGCAAGAGCGATGGCAAGCCTTATTTGCCAGCGGAATTGCACGATTAATGTTAGAAGTATCATGGCAAGTCCGATGCAGGCAATTATACCAATATGCCAGGGCTGAAAAACACGGAATCCACCCCATGAAGAGTTTACCCATGTCATTTGCAGGATTACAAGAAAAAGCCCACGCTGGATTAGGTGCCAGCGGGCAATCCAGGCTGAAGTTCCTTTTGCAACCCGCCGGTGAAACGACCACCAAACCATTGCACCATTCATCATCAGAAAGCCGGGAGCACAGAGGTAACCCATGTAACGCAGGGCAAACTGGCCCCAGGAACCGAAGAGTGGGTCAATGGGATCGAGATAATTCCAAACGGAATTGAAATAGTAGGAGCTGTGGCCAACAAGCATTAAGATGCCAACAAAGCCGCGAAACTGGTCGATATATTGAAAGCGTTGCTTTTTTTCAGGTGTATTGCTCATTTTTATATCATTTGCCCTTGCGTCACCGCTAAAGCTTTAGCGCACGCGGTCGGGCGTCAATTGTAGCCTATTGGCTTTGCTGTCATTAATTGTCAATAACCTTCAAATTACTGCCCTTATTTTGGGATGGCAATAACGAGCATTCCATCTTCTTCATCAGCAACATAAATATAATCTTCATCCATATCTATACCCAGCGCGTATACAGTCTCAACCATCCCGATTAATGTGGGGCTGGAAATATTGGAAACATTAATAATTTGTAGCCCCCCTCTTTCGGCCGTCATATAAACAATATCATCTTTATAGATTAAATCTTTCGCGTATCCGGGCCCATCATAACTACCTACAATATGGATGTCTGTGGTGTCTGAATAATTTACTATCTGAAGTCCGGATGTGCCACAAGCCATAAAGGCAAGCTTTTCTTCATCCAGAAGGGTAACAGTTTCGGCATAACCCGGAGTATGACACAATCCTACCTGGGGATAATCTCCGTGTCCTTCCTGAAAGTCAGAAATATCAATCATCGACAAGCCTACTTCTCCACATGCTACCAACAAATATGCAGTATCTGTGGTGTATGACATTCCATGAGCATAGCCTACTGTGCTTATTGGGCCGCGTGGGTCTGGCTGGGTTGGATAACTAATATCTGTAATCTTTATCCCCTGTTCACTTATTGATGTAAACAGGTAATCACCCATTATAAGAAAGTCCTTGGCGGGCTTCATTGGTAAATTTGATGCGGTTGCAACTGGCTCAAAAGGATTTGCTACATCTACAACAGACACCCCAAAACCGCCAGCAGCCATATACACAGCACTATCCTTCTTAGCGATTTTTGTTGTATAGCCTCTTACGCCTTCATTAACACTTGAAACGTATTGTGGATTTTCAGGATCGTTGACACTGATTATCATTAAACCACCTTCACCTTGAGCTACATAAATCAATGTGTCAACCAACAGAACATCCTGCGCATACCCAAGTGTATAAATCTGGCTAACTATTTTATAACCACCAGAAACGTCTATCGGTTCTGGTTCATCGGGTGTGTTTGGTTTTCCGCAACCCAAAACTAAACTTAAACTGATTAATAATAAAGCAAACAATTTGTAATTTTTCATCTTCTAAACTCTTATAATTTTTTAATTTGTTTTTGTTTTGTAAAGCCAGAAACCTTAGTCGGCTAATTAGAATTTAATACTGTATACCAGTCTAAATCCAATTTGATCCTGACGATAATCTTTTTCGTTGGAAACATAAATTTCGTTTATTTTGGCTTTGGTTTCCGTATCTCTCATAAGCCAGCGATAAAACAGAGATAGTCTCAAATACTTTTTAAGGGTTATGTTGTAAGTGGCATAAATACGGTAGTTTTTATCATAACGGCCTGCATGCAATGGGTCAACAAGCGGTGGGTATTCTGATGAGTAATACCTGTTTAAAAGATGAAGGTCAACATCCAGGTTATTACTCATTTTTTTAAGTTTTGGGAACTTCCACACAAAACCAAGCGAAAACCGGTCTTCAACAAAAGTGGCATCAGGACCTGTAGCTGTCTCCGGTGTTTCCACCGATGAATCATAGCCTTTTGCATCAGAAGAATAATACTGGTACACAGCATCCAGCCTGAAGTTTTTGTGGAGCCTTTGAAAAAGGTAAATCCCATATAACCAATCCTTACTATCGTATTCGGTGTAATACTTATTGTGGAAATACCTTGCATGGTACAATGCTAACCTGATGCGGGTGCCTTTGAAAAATGTGTTTTGGGCGTAAATACCAAAATTATCCTTTGAAAAAGCATAGGGCGTAAACGCTTCAGGGCTATATCCATAAATAGGAATCATTTGCTCGTCCCTGAAATGACGTACATAAAAGTCGGGAATGTAGCTGTATAATATTTTAATGCTGGCTCTTTTTGTTATGTACTGTTGGAGCCCAATACCCCAATTGTACCAGCTTTTAATGTCATTTACAGCATATATTTTGGGGCTGAAACTGGCATTTATCCTTGTTTTAACTTTCTTGAATATGTTGAATGTATAAATTCCTTCCAGCGAAGGGTTGATGACCAGGTCATCGTAAGTGTCGATATGAAAACGACCGGGGTCCTGACCGTTCATAAACCTGTCGAGGTACTTTTCGGAATACTTCAGAATATTGTTATCATAGGTAAAAGCAAGGCCAACTCTCAGCTCGAAATGCTTCACTTTTTTCATTTTCTTTTTCTTTTCCTGACCGAAAGCCTCACCATTTGGGATAAATATAATCAATGCCAGCAAGAGTAAAACAAGTTTGCCCGGCGAGAAATTATTAGTCGTTTTGAATCTATGCATGCGTTTACTATTTATTTTCAATTTAAAACCCTCAGGTTTTTTATTTTTATTCTTCCAGCTTTACATCCTTTTTTGGGAGCAATAGGCGCCCCAGCACAGTGCTTTTATCCTGGTCCAAAGGAATGATTTCATAAGTGTGTTTTCCTTTAGGAACATCGATGATAAATTCACAGGCTTTCCCGGGAATTAAATCAGTATCGTCTTTATACACTGCTATATCCGAGCGTCGGCTGCTCAACTGGTAGGTGTTTATTACTTTTTCATTTTCAGCTACCTGCAAACGGTATAGTATTCTGCCTTTCATGTGGTAGTGATTTTCAATACGGGTTAATACACGCAATATGGTGGGGCCATTCACTTCAACTTTCAGCGGGTTTTCCTGTGAAAACCGATAATAATTTACCGTTGTCTCCCTTGAAATCAGATCGACGGGCTCGGAAGGTTGCATTGGACAATATGCGATCCATTCTCTTTTTTTTGCCTTTGTTGGCGTAAATTTATAGCGGGCTGCAACAGGTACCTCGAGATTGTCTAGCAGAAATTCAATAGTGTGATCTCCACGCTCCAACTCGATTTCAAAATCTTCAAGCTGGCCCGGTTCGCCCAGGGTACCTTTTGAGTAGGTTGCTTTTTTAGAACGCACAACACCATTCATTCTTTCGTTCTGCTGTTCTCCACCATCGATGGTATAGAAAATTTCATATTTTATTTTGGCGTCGGCATCGGGTACAAAGCGCCCACGGGTGAGCACCCTTAATATTCCTGGACCGCGAAGAGAAATCACAGAGGCCTTTTCATGATTCAACGAATAGTATGACCTGGATTTTTCAGAAACAATAGTCGTAACCTTTGCCAGGTGATTAGTTGGTTTCAGAAATTTCGATTTTCCTGCAGATTGGGCAAACATTCCTGAACTGCAAAACAAGAGTACCACAAGAACGAGAGTAAATTTTTTCATATGCTTTTCACTTTTTTCATTGAATTCATAGTTTAAATATTCAGAAGCCTATTATAAAACAGGCAAATCATCATCATCATTCCGATAGCTTTCCACATTTGGTTTTTGCTTGTTTGTCAGAGGTACCGGATCGGTTCCGAGCTGATGCTGTTTTCGTTCACTAAAGTAAACCAAAAGGATCACTACAACCAGAAAAAGGGTGGCAATTGCCGTGATAACAATACTATATTTTTTTTGTACAAATATTTCTCCTTCTCCGGGTTCAGGAAGTGGAACCGGGCTATCGGGTAATCCAAATGTCTCTGTCAGTTTGCTTATATTCAGAAGATGAATTATTGGAATATCCTGCTGGCCCATTTGAATGATAGCACCACGAACCGGGAAGTTTTGCATGGGTAGAAACTCAGTTAACCCGGGTGGGATAAGCTTACCATTGATTGTATTTCCCAGGCTGGCAATTCCTCCACCAACATTAATATAGGCTTCAATTGGTTTTCCCTGGCTGCGTTCATTGTAAATTTCCATGCGCCTGGCAATACTTTGTTCAAGATACTTCTCATTAATAAACTCCATGTCATTCCGTTCAATCGCATTAACGATCAGTTTACGTCCTTCAGGGCTCAGTCCGCGGCCAAGGTCAAATCCTCCACCGATGGATGCAGCCACTGACCTGTTATGGAAAATATTGGATTTATTTAACCAGTTTTCCATATCGAGCCAGGTAAAAAAGGGATCGTTAGCACCATAGTTGGATGAACCAACAGAGGTTATAACTATAGGGTTTAGTTTGAGGGTTTCGAGTGCCGCAAATACAGAAATATTTAATCCGGGAAAAGAACCTGATAGTGCAACGGCTACGTTATCTTTTTCCTTTACACCAGCATCTTTTAATAACTGAACAATTACGGCAGCAAAATTTGGATTTGTTGCCGAAAGTTTGGCATCAATATATCCCCTGTCGGTGGTGATCATTGTATATTCCTGGCCTATCAAAGCGGTTTGATTCGGATCGTTAATAACATCAATGAAAACACCATTTTCGAGCCTGTAGTTTTTCAGGTGGTTTGCAGCTAACTGCGAAAGCTGGGCAGCCTCAAGTTTCTCGGTATACCACTCTTGTTCCACATCAATTTTACCATTTTCTACTGCTATAAAAGCCAATAGTGATAAAAGAGATAAAACACTTAATACGATATTAGATTTTGCCCTGAATTTGTACATTTCTAAAATTTCAAAAAGTTCATTGAGTGATTATAGTTAAAAGTTATTCTGGTAGCAATGCGCCCGCAAAAAACAATATTAAAATTAGGCGTACCAGTACTGATGTAACAAACAATACATTAAGCGTTTTAAAAATTCCCTGCTTACCAAACCAGTGCGCAATTAATCCCGGAATTACCCAGCCAACAGCCTGAAGTTCCAGGGTCCCGGATGTGAGATCGATACTCATGAAGTATCGTGAAAAGTTAGCAAGCAAACAACCAATCAGCAAACTGAGAACCATCTGGCGCCGGCCATAAAGAAAAGTATAGTTGCCCAGTACCTTAATAATTAAAAAGGTAACTAAACTCACCACTACGATACCCACAAGACGATCGGGGTGAGAAAGCTGTAATGCTATATAGCCAGGAACCACAATACCTCCTGCAGCAAGTCCGAAAACTTCATAAGAAAGCAGGCTAAAAACCAAACCTAGTGTAATTGCTATTTCAATCATTGTTTATAGAACTTCTGTTTTCAAAATACTCTGCTGTTTCTGCACCCATTCCCCCCATATTTCCAATAGCTACAGTTGTAGACATCTTATCTGTAATGGACAATACTTTTTCGAAAACCTTTGGGGGCGTTGAATACCCCAGGTTGATTATCTTTTTCTTTGGTAATCCGTAATTAACAGTCATGCCTTCCACCACTTCGGTTGATTGCCCGATCAGCACAAGGTAATCCATCTCATCTGCCAGTTTACTGGCTGCCATTTCGGCCAGCTGACGTGCCCTATCAAGCCGATCGTGACGGGTGTTTAATAGTACAATGCGTACACCCTCAAATCCAATTTCATCTCTAATTTTTTGCCAGACCATTAAAGTGGAGTCCGGATCGTTTGCTGCAAATGCATTGTAAAAAAACAATTGTTTTTGGAACGCCTCTACCTTATGCCTCCTCAATGCACCTGCATCAGGAACAGCCTGGTACATACCCTTCAGGGCTATTTCGCGGTCAACCTTGCAGTGTAGACAAACTGCCAGTGCCAGGGCAACATTATCCCTGTGCTCGATATAACTGAAGCCCCTCATCTCTTCAAGGCTTACTATTTCCGAATCGATGAAATGCGAAACCGTATTTCGCTTATCAGCCATCTTTTTGAGTGTTTCAGGGATTACATTTTCGGTTGTAAATAAATGTTCATTTTTAGGTATTGTTCTACCCAGTGTTTCTGCGATCTCGGGCAGTGTGTGTCCCATAATATCCACATGATCCAACCTGATATTGGTCATCACATTGATATTTGAATGGATCATTTTTTTCTCGGTGATGGTTTGGTATTGAGGCTGCAAAGCCATGCATTCCATAACCAGGGCCTGCACTTTTCGGACGGCAGCATATTTTACTATCGACAATTGTTCGATGATATTGGCAGATGACTTGCGATGAATATAAGTTTCGGTGCCATCTTCAATAATCAGGCGTGGAAATGTTCCGGTTACTTTGGTAATAGTTGAAATTCCTCCCGCCCTAAGGCCGGCACCCACTAAACGGGTTACGCTTGATTTTCCACGCGTTCCATTGATATGAATCCGTATGGGGATAGAATAAATGCGTTTCTGATGACGGAAGAATTCTACTATCCCAACAATTGCCGCAACAATTATCATTATCAGCAAAATGTAAAAACTATACATTCAAATGTTTTATAGTGTTTTTAGCTATTTTAGTATTAGCAGTTTTTTGACTTCTGTATAGTCTTCCGTATGAAAGCGATAGAAATAAATGCCTGAGTTTACAGCGTCGCCATTATCACTCAACCCATTCCATTCCACCGAATGTTCTCCTGCAGATTTTTGTCCATTTTGAAGGGCTCGTATCAATTCCCCCTTAAAGTTATAAATGCTGATTGTTACATTGCTTTGCTCAGGTAGTGAATAGTTTATCAAAGTATGCGAGTTGAAAGGATTTGGCGTATTTTGCTCCAGACGATAACCGTTGGTATTGCCCAAGTCCTTATCATCATCAACAGAAACATACAGGTATCCATAGGGTGATTCTGTTGTGAACTTTATCGCAAGATTCTCGCTCAGGTTAGTGGCTGTTGGATCGTAATCATTGTTATAAACATATTGCAGTCCGATATCCTGAGTGTTGTTCTCGATGCCGATGGTGTTGTTTTCTATTTCATCAATTTTTTTATACTGAAAAATGATTTCCCCATCGCCTGATTCAGTTGAATAAAAGGCAGGGTCTAATAAGATTACCTGGAAAACCTCCTGTGGTGGTTCAGACACATAATCATTGTGTGTGATGCTGTCCCACTCAACGATAAACCTATGGTTGGCATTATCGTGGTAGTAATAAATATCTCCGTCGTTAGGATCGCCTTCATAAAGATCATCCCAGAAAGCTGCTGCCATATTATTAACATTGTCATTATGAGGCAGTGCTGAATTGATGGGTGCTGTTTGTGTACCGCTACCAAAGGCTATCCATCCATCGGTACTTATGCGAAGCTGATTGTAATCGATACCATAATACTGAAAGGCAAAGGGTAAGTTTACTGTCTCGGTATAGTCACTCTCGAGAGGAATCAAATTTAATTTCGTGCCCACACCATCTATTTCATACCAATCGTAAACAGGCGTCTGTTCATAAAAGGCATCATTACTTGAATAAGCAAAATAACCATATTCATCAGGCCCGGTATAGTCGGTCGGAACAGGTAATGATACTGGAAGGTTAATGGTTGGTGTAGTTTCGTAAGGATAGTTTCCTCCCTCGGTATAAAGTTTCAGCGAAAAATCAGCCATGTATCCTGTAGGACACGAGGCATCAATACTTACGATATAGTAATCATCTTCATTAATAGCAAGGCCATCAATGGTGAGGGTTCCGTAAGTACCATCCGCATCTTCGACAGTCATATAGGGGTCGTTGGTTGATAAAGTCCCTTTAACGTTTGGAGCAACATCATCACCAATATTTACTATGGATGTAAACAACTTAACCGTTTCACCGGGATCCATCTTGAAGTTTACATTGGTGGTGCCAATTTCGTTCACAAGAAACTGGGAATAATTTAATTCACAGCCAAACACCATTGCATGTGTGTTAAATTCCCATGAACTGTTACTGCTGGTAACATTCAGGTGTAATGTGATCAATCCGCCAATGGGGCATTCTGGTTTCACATGAAACTGAAATGGATCCCCGGTGTTGGTACCACCGGGAGAAAGATTACCAAAATCTACAGGATCAGCCGTAAGTATCTCAACATAATCAGGATTGCCCGAAGTAAGGGTAGCCTGGACATTATTAACAGTTCCGGTTCCCCAGTTTTTAAGCGTATAAGTGATGCTGCAATTTTCGTTGGGATTAATTAATCCATCAGTATTTCCATTAAGGTCAACAATAACAGGAAAGCCTTCCGGGGCAACCTGTTCCTGCTCCTGGGTAATTATCATATAACCCTGGTATGGATACACATTTCCTCCGCGAACGGTGACCCACAATGTATCCGGATTTTCAATGGTAAAATCTATCAATGCTTTGCCGGTTTCATCTGTATAGCCGGTAACAAATACTTCGTCGTTGGTTAAACAAACAATTGCACTATCAACAGCCTGCCCTGAAGCGGTATGATCGACTGTGATCTCTACCTGGTGATTTCCTACTAAAGCTGTGGTAGGATGATCGACAGATACTTCCAAAGGAATATCTTTCCAAATATGTAGACTGGGGTCACCCAAAACACAAAAAACCTTGTAATGATATTCTACATAATATACATTGCCGAAAACGTTGTACATATAAAGTTTTCCACGCAGCAACGCCTGGCCAGGTGTATCCATATTCTCGCAGAACAGACCCTGGTAAATACCTTTATCAAGCTTATTGTTGTATGTTGTGTGTGTATTGGATGTGGGGCCAATAAAAGCGCAGCCACCTCTTGGTTCAGATATCGAACCCAATTGAATCCATTCTTCACCAAAGCAGTTGCCACCATTTGCATGAAACGCGGCTACCCCGCAACCAATACTGGTAACAAAAGTGAATTTTTGGCTGTTTTGTAAACTGGAAACATCATTGGTGTTAAAGTCGTAGCAACTTGCAGTCCAACCACTGTACCAGCCTTCGCCGCGATAGTTCAAAAAACTTCGTCCTTCATTAAGCACCTCCATTACATCGCCGGTATTATAAGTGCAGCCCTGTCCACCCCATCCAGTGCCGTCACTCATCATGGTATCTACGGCAATAAAACCACCTTCTTCTGTCATTCGCTCGTATGCAAAGCGTTTGGTACCCACTTGAGATGCATAGGCATTGTTTGAGCAACAAACACCTTTTTTGAACCAGTCCGTATCTTCAACATAAGGGGTCTCTTCATACATCTGGTATTTGTTTATCATCACCCTCATGCGATAATCGCCCTGGTTGGTAAAACGCCCGATCATCATTTCAGGGAAGTAATCATTTCCCTCTATCTCAACAAAATAATCTTCATTTGGAAATGAATAATCCGGGTAAGAAACAATTTTATGTGGAAACACACCTTCGTCGCCTATAATTAAAACATAGGTTGGAGGATTTTCCCAATTGTAATAGGCATCGCTAATATGGTCTTTGATAATGTCGGGATTGCTGGAATTAGCTCCAATGTCGCTGAACTTGGTTACGTGAATGTCAGTACCCGTTTTCCTGTTCCAATCTGCATATTTTTGAAAGCTTGCTGGAAATTCATCCGGCATGATGCAAAGCATCAGCTCACGACCGTCTTCCTTGCCGCCATAACGGTTATCCAATACTTGCTGATAATTGAAAATGAAACCGCGATACAGTTTTGCAAAAGAGGGTGCTATTGGTTTTTGAGGAGATGTTTTTGGATTGATCACTTCACCCTCACCATAATTTATGCGAACGGTAATTGAAGATACTACCTGGAGTTCCTTTTTTGCGGGATTATAGCGAATGGGATATAATGAAACACGTGCAATACGAAAATCACGAAATACTGATGGGGGGTCAAGTGCAACATAATCTTCAGGATAAATCGCACTAGACAGATAGGCCTCTGTATTTTCTTCATAGCTAGATTCGGGGCTGCCTTCAAGCCAGCTTTCGCGAGCGGGTTGCAGATAAAAATTATCAAATGTTTGAACTTCACCCGTTTCAATTACTTCGAATGAAACAGCTGCCCGATTGGGTATGGCCAATGTTTTTGCAATATGCGGCAACTCAGGAAAGCCCATTTTTGTGGTAAATGTCTCTGTTTGTAGATCTACAGACTGGTAGGTTTTGCCATCAGCATAGAACTCCTTTACATTAAATCCCGATAGTTCAATTTTAATAACAGTACTGTTATCATCACTGCTGAGAAGGGTAACCTTTGGTGGGGTGTTTGATGCCCTATTCCTGTCAAGCGATACCCATTCAGCTTCCAGTTTAAAAGGCAATAGTGCTATAATAACAAGCACAAAAAGTAAATTTTTAATCATAGTACTCTCCTTGTTTCAATTAAGTAAAACAATAAAAATGTAGCATTACTTATACGTTAGTTAGTTAATTAATTCGAAATCTGATTTTTCTGCAATTTACAACATTCTACAACAAGACTATTAAACCTTTAAAGGGTTGCATGGTTTATATGTGAGAATATTGATGAAAACTCAAGCCTATCCACTGTTACGGCTCAAACATCCAGAAAATTAGATGTTTATGTGGTTGGTTTTCAAATTAATGAGATCTTATCTAGGTAAGGATGCTGGAAATCAACGCACTAATTTATTATCCTTCTAAATTAAATTCGTCTTAAATCAAAAAACTCACCATGCATAAAAAACCAGTATTTTTTTAAGAGAGTATCGATTAAATAGTTGATTATATTTCTTTCCTCTAAAAAGAGGCCTTCATCTGGTCAAGGGAATAAAGTACGACTGATTGTTGCATATTAAGTCAATGTTGTTATGCAATGTAAATGTTGACTCGCCATATATACTTGTTCTATATAAAGCTAATTATTGGATGTGTTATCATTGGATGTAACTATTTAGATTTTACCAGCTGCAAATAGAAAAAGTTATGTATATTTACACAAGAATATTTTTGTATAGTATTTTAACCAGAAAAACCTTGTGATATGAAGAATTTCTCAACCAAATCACTTACCAGTTCTTTTAGGTCAATTAATATTTTCGTTCTCAACATAGCCTTTCTATTTTTTATAACTGGGAATGTTCTTGCCCAGGTCACCTTTACACAAACATCAGATGCTGATTTTAACCTGGGTTATCATGATAATGTTCTTGTTTCCGGTAATAACGTTTATTTGCCCACACAGGCAACAGGCATTAACAATTGGCTTACAACAACTGATTTACCAAAACCATTGATTAACCACAAGCTTTGCACCTGGAAAAACTTTGTTTATCTATCGGGTGGGTTTGACGGCACCAATACTTCTAACGCTGTTTACCGAGCAACGATTTCGGCCGGTGGTAATGGAAGCTGGACTACATACGACACACTGCCAGAGCCAATGCAGAGTCATGCAATGGTTACCAGCCAGGGCTATTTATATGTAATTGGTGGGGAAAACAATGGCATACTTTCGGATAAGGTTTATTATTCAAAAATTAATTCAGACGGTACACTAGGTGTTTGGACGCTTAGTTCGATTACGCTACCCGAACTTTTACGAGGACAATCAGCTGCATTTTACAACGGGTTTCTGTATGTTGTTGGCGGTGCTAGCGAAACATCAGCCCAAAATACTGTTTACTATGCAAAGGTTATTGGCCTGGGTGGCGAGCTGTCTGCATTTACTACAACTTCAACATTGCCTGTCGCCAGGGATGCACACACCATGCTTGCCTACGACAATAAATTAATCGTACTTGGAGGGATTGATAATACAAATGTTAAACAATCAACGGTTTACTATTCAAACCTAAACCTTGATGGAACCTGCAATACATGGGTCGCCTCAAATGATTTAATGGAGGCTATAAGTAATCATTCAAGCACCTGCTACAATGGTTATATTTCGGTTATTGGAGGCGAAACAATTGATGGACTCAGCAATAAAATATATTATGCATCCATCGACGACCTGCCAACCCTGACCTGGAATCTCGCAGTTGACACATTGTACGAAGCAAGGAAAAATGGAGCAGCTTATGCCCATAACGGGCAGGTGGTCTTTGCCGGTGGTGAAAATATTTCAGCTTCACCCATTCACAATACAAGGTATGCATCGGTTACACTTGGTAGCGAGAAAATTCACAATGGTAGTTTCATGTCATATCCTTTTCTTCAATTGGGTGAAGAACGAGACATCGAAACCCTCAGCTATAACATTACCTACAACGATACTTTTAACAACTACGATCTGATTTACCGCCTTGCCGGAAGCGATCAACTATGGGGCGACTGGGTCGAGGCTGGCCAGAACAATCCTACTTTAGTTGGAGAAAATGAGCAATCTGTTCAATACATGTTTCAGTTTGATGGTACAGATGATGGCAACGTTGTTTTGCACGATCTAACAGTTAACATTTCGGGATATACCCAGCTAAGTGGCAACCTGAATGGAATGGACACCTTAAAATTGGTAAACAGTCCATTTTGGGCAACAGGCAGCATTTCATTTACAGGGAGTAATCATTATATCGAAGCAGGTGTTAACATATTATTTTCACCAAATACAGGTTTAGAAATTGGCCAGGCAAATATGAACTTTGCGGGCACCGAAGAGAATCCAGTAACTTTAACTTCCTATTCTTCGGAAGCGGGTTTGTGGAATGGTGTTTATTTTAACACCCACAGCGACAATGGGGTTTCATCATCTCTTAACTATGTAATGATTGAAAAAGCCGGGGCCGGGAGTTGGAATGCCAACCTCTATTGTGTGAGCACCAATGAACCTCAGGTTACTAACTGTTCTTTTGCACTTGCGGTTGGAAATGGCCTTCGATTAAATGATGCTGATCTATCAATAGACCTGACAGAGATTTCCGGCAATACTGAAAATGGTATTTATGTGCAATCCTCCAGTCCATCCCTGTCGAACACCGACATCAGCTCGAATGGCAATGCAGGTGTTTTTTATGTAGATTTAGCAGCTACGCCCAACTATTTTAACTGTACACTGGATGGAAACCTATATGGATTGTATTATCCAACACCCAACTATTCCTTTCCTGTTATCGAAGGAATAATAAGCTACAATAATACTGTTAGTGGTATTGCCATGTCCGGTGGTGATATAACAGCTGATCAAACCTGGCCCTACAACCCCCTGGGATATGCTGTTCTTGGTAAAATCAGAATACTTAAAAAGAATTCAAAAGTCAGGCTTACCATCAATCCGGGCAATACCATTGTATTCGATTCACTGGCACAGCTTCAGGTGGGTGAATACATTTATTACCAAAATAATTATGGTGGTGAGCTTCATGCCATTGGAACGGCAGACAGCACCATCACTTTCACATCAATCAACAGCCAGCCTGGTGGTTGGGAAGGTGTTTTTTTCCACTACAACAGTGATAGCTTCGGATCAACTTCCGAACTTAAATTTTGCAATATTCAAAATGGAAACACCTACAATATTAAATGCCAGCAAACCATACAACCAAGAATCGATAGTTGTATTATAACCAATTCGAATAAATACAGCATTTATGTAGAGGATCCCAATAGCGTACCACACATTACCGCTTCCACTTCTAATGTATTTGTAAATGGTGGTACTCAAAGCATAAATAAAACCTGGTATAATTTCGGTAATGGAGATTATGTGATTCTTAGTGATATTATTGTTGCAAAGAAAAATGACAAAGCTACGCTAAGCATTCAACCAGGAGTTACAATAGAAGCAGATACTTCGGCCATGATACAACTTGGAAATTATATTCACTATCAAAATAATTATGGTGGTGAATTATTTGCCGAAGGAGCAGTTGACAGCCTGATCACCTTTACCTCTCGAAACGGGCTTGTTGGTGGCTGGGATGGCATTTATTTCCATTACAATAGCGACTCATATTCTTCAACTTCATCATTAAAACATTGTATTGTTGAAAAAGGGAACAGCTTCAATATTATGTCAAGCGGTTCCGCCCAGCCACGAATTGACAATTGCACCATCAACAACACAAATGGCTACGATATTTGGGCCGCTGCTCCCAATGACGTACAACATGTTACAAATACCAACTCGACCTTATATGTTGGTGGGGGAACGCAATCATGGAATAAAACATGGTGGAATTATGGTGGTGATTATGTTGTATTGGGAGATATTGTCGTAGCCCTTCAAAACGCACATGCAACGCTTACAATTGAGCCCGGAAATACTGTGAAAATCGACACATCAGCAATGATACAGGTAGGCCAATATTTGCATTATCAGCAAGATTATGGTGGAAGAGTTTTTGCAGAAGGAACCAGCGACAGCTTAATTACTTTTACCTCCAGAAATGAACTTATTGGAGGATGGGATGGGATTTATTTCCATTACAACAGCGATTCATTTGGGTCAACATCTTCTTTTAAATATTGTACGATAGAAAAAGGAAAGAACTTTAATATTAAATCGGAAGGTTCTGCCCAGCCACGCATCGACAGTTGTACAATTAACAACACCGACGGTTATGATATTTGGGCCAATGCCCCCAACGATGTACAAACAGTTACTGCTACCAATTCAACTATTTATGTTGGTGGAGGTACACAATCGTGGGACAAAACATGGAAAAATTTTGGTGGAGAATATGTGGTAATAGGTTCTGTTATTGTTGCCAAACAAAACTCATTTTCAACATTAACCATCGAGCCGGGTAACACGATTAATTTTAATACCAGTGTTCAGTTGCAGTTGGGCCAATACCTTCATTACCTACAGTATTATGGTGGCGAAATTATCGCCAAAGGAACCCACGACAGCCTTATTATGTTCAGGTCGTCTGAGAATGTTCCCGGGGGATGGAATGGTATATACTTCCATGATTTCGCTGATAATTATGGCGGCAACTCTTCATTTGAATATTGCATCATTGAAGGTGCTTCAGTCAATAATATATATTGTCATATTACAAATGCTGTAAACTTTGAGCATGTTACTTTTGCTAATTCAGCTGAAAATGGTGTGCATTTCTACAACTCTTCTCCATACTTAAAACTTTGCCAGGTAATAAATAACGATTCAATAGGGATTAAACTCAGTGGCAACAGTCAACCCGTTATCGGTGATACTTTGGGTTGGGGCTGTGATATTTACGGGAACGGGGATTTTGGAATTTACAACCTCACTGGTAATTTAATCCATGCGAAAAACAATTTCTGGGATAGCACCGACAGTACTGAAGTTGCAGAACAGATTTATGATCACTACGATAATGGAAGCTATGGAATCGTTGAATTTATGCCCCTTGCCGAAACTTCCTATTTTGATAATCATCCTCCCGACAGGTTCGGTTTAATCACACTTTTTGATTATGAAGCAACAGCCGATCAAACACCGGCCTTTACCTGGGAGATTCCAACCGATCCAAATGAGGATGTTATTTCGTATTACCATTATTATACCGATGACAGCACATGGACTTCCAACGTGGTGAAAAGCGAGGAATTAAGTTCACCCAATTATACCATCCCTTCAACATTGACTGGTGGAAAATGGTACTGGTGGAAAGTAAAAGCTACTGATGGGTATTTATCGAGATACAGCAATGAAACCCGGCGTTTTGCTATAAGCCTTCCTCCAAGTGTGCCTGAGGTAATTGTTCCTTCAAATGGCAGCCTGATGCATGAGGAAGATTACCTTTCCTGGGTGCTTTCTTCCGATCCCGATTTGGGGGATTATGTGAGCCATTACCGTATCCAGCTTGATGATGATGCAGACTTTTCATCACCAGAGGTGGACATGAACGGAATTAATAGTGATACAAAAGCATCAACTATTTCTCTTCGGATAAATGAACTGACAAATTACTTCTTCCTCGAAAACAAAACTTATTACTGGCGTGTGAGTGCCATTGATGGTTTTGGAATTGAAAGTGATTTTTCGGATGGCTCAAACTACTTTTTATATCAGTTGGAGGTTTTTCTGAAAGTTTATCTTGAAGGACCTTATTCGGGATCAAGTATGACAACGGCATATATTGAGCAAAATCTAGTGCCACTTTTGCAACCCTACAACACAAATCCATGGAATTATATGGAATACGAAAGTGTTACTTCAATACCAAATGCGCAGGTTGTAGATTGGATTTTAGTCCAGCTAAGAAGCACACCGGGTGGCCCAGCAATGGCAACTGAGGCAACATCTATTTTTACTAAAGCCGCCTTTGTTCTGGATGATGGTTCTGTTGTTGATCTTGATGGGTTTAGCCCGTTTGAATTTCCTGTGTCGTTTGACGACAATACATATGTTGTAGTTTATCACAGAAACCATTTACCTATTATTTCTGCTTTTAAACTATCTGTAAGCTCAGGAAAATACGAATATGACTTTTCCACCAATGCCATTAAAGTTTATGGTGGTGTTTCGGGCTATAAAAACCTGGGTGTTGGTGTTTGGGGAATGGCCGGTGGTGATGGCGATTCAAATAAAATGATCAATGAAAATGATGTTTATGGTGTTTGGTCGGACGAAGTTGGAAACCCGGGATATTTACAATCAGATTTCAACTTTGATGCAGAGGTTGACAACATGGATAAAAATGATGTCCTTGTTCCCAATATTGGCAAGGAATCACAGGTGCCTGAGTAGCTCAAAGTGCTGAGCGCAAAAACATAGACCTTCAAGGTTTTAACTCATGTGAGATACCGGTATTGTTGAACTTCCGGATTAACCACCAATATGAAACCTCGAAGGTCTTTTTATTTAAAAGAGAATGCTTAAATGAATTTCTTGTAAATAAAATTTTCAAGCCTTCGCTCTACATCCTTGTCACCACGGCCGGAAAGGTTGACAACAGCCAGCCCTTTTTTGTCTTTCATAATTTCCATAGCAAGTGCCACTGCATGTGCTGATTCAATAGCGGGAATAATTCCTTCTTTTCTTGAGAGGGTAACATATGCATTGATGGCATCCTGGTCGAGCACAGGCTGATAGGAAGCTCTTTTGGAATCCTTAAGAAATGCATGTTGCGGGCTAATGCCCGGGTAATCCAGTCCTGCAGCAATTGAATAGGATGTAGTTGGATTTCCTTCATCATCCACCAGGCAATAGCTGTATGTTCCCTGGAAAACACCGATTCGTCCTTTGGAGAGTGTGGCTGCAGTTTTTGGAATTTCACCTTCTCCACCACCCTCGGCACCATATATTTTCACTGATTCATCATTCAAAAAGCCCTGGTACAACCCAATGGCATTGGAGCCTCCGCCAACACAGGCAAAAATACTGTCAGGCAAGCGGCCTTCCGCTTCAAAAATCTGGTTCCTAGCCTCCTGCCCAATAACACTCTGGAAATATCCCACCAGGTTTGGATATGGATGTGGCCCCACCTGTGATCCTAACATATAAAATGAATCAGGGTTTTGGATGAAGTAACCCAATGCTTCATTTACCGCATCAGCCAGGGTTTGGGTTCCTGAAGTAGCCGGGATTACTTCCGCATTCAGCAATTTCATCCGGCTCACATTGGCCGATTGCCGCTCAATATCTACCGATCCCATAAATATCTTGCACTTTATACCAAACAAAGCGGCCGCTGTAGCTGTTGCCACTCCATGTTGTCCGGCTCCTGTTTCGGCTATAATCTCCTTAGCTCCCATACGTTTGGCCAATAGCACCTGCCCGATCGTATTGTTGATCTTATGTGCACCAGTATGATTCAGGTCTTCGCGTTTAAGGTAAATTTTGCTGCCCACCTCTTTGGACAAATTGGCAGCGAAATAGAGCGGAGAGGGTCTCCCCACATATTTTTTCAGAAAATGGATGAATTCATCGTGAAATTCCTTGTCATCTTTAAATTTGAAAAAGGTTTCTTCCAGTCGTGCAAGGTTACTGTGCAATGCCGGTGGCACGTGAGTTCCACCAAATTCACCATAAAATCCGGGTTTGATGTTTGTGTAAAGTTCTGATAATGGTCTTACTTCCATGATTCTGTTGTTTTAGTTTGTTAATCTTATTCTTAATTTGAAAATTTTGCATAAAAAAAAGGCCGGAGAATAATCTCCGGCCTTTTCATTTTCATATAAATGAGGTGTGGGTCTATTCAACTTCTCGAATAAATTTGCTCCACCACCAAATATTTTGAATGTTTATCATTTTATCTCGTTTTGCCTGACAAATGTATTTTATTTTTTTAATTCAAACATAAAATTGCAAAAAACATTAGTTCTAATCACAAGCTGGAAAGCTAATGATCTCTTCGGCTGACATTTTTACAAAATAGGCTTTGCCGGGGCTTAACGATGGAAGAGTGTTGACGCTCATCGAGGGCCAGTACAAATTGGTTCCGGCAACTTCCTGGATGATAATTACACTGGAAAGCACGCTGCTAAAAAGGGCTTCGGTATCAACATCACATGTAGAAAGAACGGGAATCAGGGTCCATCCGGACGCAAGGGTTAAGTCTGACTCTTCGTAATTATTTCCTAAAATTTTCAACTGGCAATCATTGTTCACCTTAACCATATACCCGGAATTGTTATCCCAGTTTACCAGGGTATTTACTTCCATTGATGGTACGTAAGCGCCATAAAAATTTTGAAGTATCACAAGTTCATCTACAATGGGATTAAACATATTCTCCACATCCGCATCAACCGGCAACATATAACTTGAAACTCCAATCCAGCCTTCCGTAAACTGAATGTCCTGCCCAACCAGTGTAATGTCAGTAATTGCATTTTCGTAGAGGCTTGGATCGAAATATGAAATGGGGTCAGTTGAAGAAATATCCTGCATGTATTGGCCACCATTCATCAATGCTTCATCAAAAGCAATTCCTGTAAGCTCATTCGCATCTGTAATTTCTATCTGAAACTGTAGCAGGCCAAGCCAGGAAGTTTCCATCTCGTTAAAATAATCTGCAGATCCATTCTGAGTCAACTCTTCAATAGCATCAGTAATTACAGCAAATTTAGAAGTTGTATTATCTGTTATGTTTACAATTTGATAATGATCGGACATCAACTCCAGGGTGGTGACGCTTAATTTGCCATTGGCAACAATGTCGGCACCAAATGCCGCTGTATTGTAATCCATATAAACCTGCAAATCACGTTGAAATGTCCCTGATACATCAGCTTTAACATCTACATCAAACTGAAACACATCAGGTGTACCATAAATCACGTGTGGATTTGAAACCCGAAAACTAAGTTGTGTTTGTGAAAATAAACAACCGCTGATCAATAGCAGCGAAGTAAGAATTATGCTAATTTTCTTCATGGTTAAGACTTTTAATATTACCGTACTGAAAATAAAAAAATGAAAGACATATAGGGTATTAAACCTGTCTTTTAAAATTTATATCGAGTAAAAGTAGGTAATTTTTATAAAATGACCAAAATAAAAATTGACCTTAGATTCCCTTCGGTAGAAATCATCTATTTGATTATACTGAAAAAGATGGTGTTGGAGCAAGGGTATTCAACACATCCAACTCATTTTCTGTATTGATATCAACAACCTGCACATCCATCAATCCCCACTTTTGGATGGCTTCTTCAACCAGGCCTTTTCTTATGATCCAAATGTGCGTTCTTCCGGGATCATACATCAATTTGTCGATAGCAGGTGCCCAACCCTGGCCTTTTAATTCCAGGGGTCCGATTTCGTCGATAAAGATGATATCAATTTCATCAAGGTTTTCGGGGGATAATATTTGATTGCCAAATTGCTGCCCTGAAGGATCGAACCTGAAAGGTCCGATGGCCTCACCGGTCTTATGATGGATGCTGCACAATGGTTTCTCTTTTCCTGTTTTCAGATCGATAATATCGAAAGCTGAGCGGCGGTTGTTTTCAAACTTGCCGGGCGCAACAAAACCCCCAGTAACAATTCCCTTCCTTTTTAAACCTTCAGCTAGTGCTATTGCAAAAGTGGTCTTCCCCTCATGCTTTTCACCAGTAAGGATAAATACCTTTGGTTTATTCATACTTTCCCTGAAAAGGGAGAACAGGCCTTCGGCCTGCAATAAAACTGCGCCTAATGTAGTGAATGGTTTTCGCAGGAACTGCTTTGGTTTTGTAAACTGCCCGACAACAGAAGGAAGGGCCGCAAAGGCTAAACCCACAGAAAGATAAAGTTGCGAAAATCCCTTGCGGAACAAAACCGATTTTACAACCGGATTCCTTAATTCAACACTAATTGCAGAAAAACCAACAAGAATCAGGATGGCCCGTACATTCATTTTAATACCAACCATTAATCCTTCTGTGTCAAAAAAATTACCACTCTGAAATCCATTGAAAAATATGGTTGCCAGCATGGTGAGCACCACCACCTGAACCCAAAAAAAAGGTCTCTTTAAATGCCTCAGTGATCTTTTGTAATAAAAGATGCAAAATGCAACATAAACCGCAATAAAAATAAAGCCAAGTTCAAATGAATAGTTATTGATCAGCACAAGGCAAACAGCAATTATAAAGATGTGTAGAAAAAGCACCTTAACAGAAAACTTCTGGTCCTGGTCCAGGCCAAATAATTTTTTATCCAGGTTTAAACTTATCGAACTGGCCTGCTCATTACTGTCCGAAGTTTTAGCTGCTTTCCGTCCTATAGAGAATCCGAATACTGATGAAGCAACCCCTAAAACAATATAAAATCCAACTAAAAACAATAGCGCAGTTTCGGGTTGCAAATCAGGATACCCAAGCTGTTTAACAGCATAATCGTACAGGTTAACCAATACTGTAACAAAATCAAACCCATAATAAACAAGAAGGCTCACTATTTTATGTACAATAGTACTTGAAAGCGCAAGGGCACCCCCAATGGCATACCCAATAACATTTCGGCCAATAGTTCTAGTTGTGATTTCCATCAACAAGGCTTCGGTAAAAATACCGATCATTGGTCCCAGAAGAATGGCGCTGGGAGAAATTGATTTCATCAGGGCACAAATCAGACCCGCGCGCCAGAATAAACCATTCACTTTCCATATTTGATGAAAAGCTACCATGAGTGCTACACTATTCATGGCCAGAATGGTTCCTGCAAAAGGAATCCTCAGGTTATGAAAAAAACTTCCCAGTATAATTTCCACCGATGCCCAAAGTGCTCCGACTACACTGGCTTTGAGCCAAACTTTGCTTACCTTATTTTGCTTTAACGTTAATGTCATAATTTATCAAAAGGCAATATTAAGAAAAACCCGGGCATGTTCCACTATCACCAAAATTTTCGGTGCCTAAAAAAACATACTCGAGATTATTCCTCATCATTTCACGTAAGTAAAATTAAAAAATAATAAAGGGTGAGTTAGGACGCTGTATATTAAAAAACCGGTACCCCTGATTTTCAGGAATACCGGTTACTACTAGCAGTTTGTCTGATATGAGCTGGTAGCTATGTTGTTGAGCGATGGTGAGATGTTGTTAGTGGATCGACAAACCGCTAATTAGCTTCATAATCAGCAAAATCAAAAGATGTCCATGGCCAGTTTCAATTCTATAAATCAAAGCCTTGAAAATGTTTGCATTAGCAAACCATCCAATTGTTTTGCTTTCTTGATCTACTCTTTTGTAAAAACATAATCCTTTTCTGAAGCGGACATGTGGCAACCATTGCACATTCCATCGAATAAACCCCTTTGGGCAATATCTCCGGTAGCCGGATCGAGCATAAACCACTCCCAATCATTGTGATCAGGATCGAAGTCGTTGCCTCGTTTTGCCATGGCCGTAAGTTCTATTACATTGCCGTCGCCATCTTTGGTTTCCTTGAAGAACATGGTTCCAACAGGATACTTTCCATCGTCGCTTCTTGTGTTGTTATTGTTCTGCCATATTTTTCTTACGGCATCTTCATTATTACCCTGGTGTGCCGGGCCCAATGAAGGACTGGCACCCTGTCTTTCGGTGATGTATGCCCATGCATCATAGTCATCGAAAGAGTCGTTGTCGGCAATAAACTCTGCTGGTGGATCATCGTCGTCATCTTTTTTACAGGATGTTACAACAAATGAAGCAGCCATCACGAGCATTGCCAAAAATGTTAGTTTAGATTTCATACGCGTTTAGTTTTAAGTGGTACATTTAATTATTTATAAAAAAAATATCAGCTTTTATACCGTCTTATTCCTTAATTCTCAAAGTTCAACTTTTTGTATCCCAACAGAAATTTCTTTTTATGAAGGTGCAATAAGAACTCCACAGATTCATCTCTGATTTTTTCATCCTCAAAATCATTATACAACGAATTAGCAGTTACAAGGGTTTGCTCCAGCGACCTGGCATAAACAGCTATTTGTTCTATCATCCATACATGCCATGCTGAGATATCGAGAAAATGAATTCTTCCCGTATCCAGGTCTCTGAACAAGAGTAAAAAAAATTCTCCCTTTTTGTCTGCAGCCAGCTGAGGCCGTAACACATGTACCGGGTACTCGAAACGGAACATCTTAAATTCAGGATTGAAAACAGGAACATCAACAAAAACATCTCCAACCACATCACGTACCGGGACATCCTTGTTTTTCATGTTATAGATTTCTGTCTCGGCCCATTCAAATTGTAGAAGATTATTGAGGACAGGTTGCTTAAGACGTTCTGAAAATTTCTGTTCAAGTACATATTCATAGAATTCACCTGCAATATTCCAAACCTGCCACGATTGACATTTGTGGTTTGCCAGGAAGTCATCAACAATTTGATGCCACAATTCTTCGTCAAGATAATCGTAAGTTATAGGAAAAGATGTTTCAAGTGCATCATCTACCACACCACGCACCAGGCGCCTGTACTGGGCCAGCCCTTGCTGGTTGACACCAGGAAGGTTCACCTCGGCACCTGTTCTGCAATAGGCAGCCATTTCCGATTGTATATTAATCGTTTCAGTGTGCAACTTCATGGTGAAAGGTGTTTTTAAAAATTTTCCTCAGACTGTTCATCTCGTCCTGTAATTCTTGCATTTCGGGGATGTTGAAATCACGTTCGAGCAATACCGGAACCGGTTCAATTTTAGATAAAGCAAATTCAAAAAGATCATAAACCGGGTCAATGATCGCTTCCCCATGCGTATCGATAATTAGATCCTCAGAAACCTGCTCATGCCCGGCCATATGGATATACCTGACATTTTCAAAAGGCAGTGTTTCGATAAATTCGTGGGCATCATATTTATGGTTGAATGCATTAACATAAATATTGTTTACATCCAGCAGTAAGCCACAGCCCGATTCCTCAACCACACTCCTGATAAAAGTAGCTTCATCCATTTCAGCAGCTACTGGAGTGTAATAAGAAACAATTTCCAAAACCAACTCACGCTCAAGAATGTCCTGCACTTGCTGAACCCGCTCTGAAATATGTTTTACTGCATCGTGCCTGAAAGGCACAGGAAGCAGGTCGTACAAGTGCGCATTGTCACATTTAGCAAAGCTCAGGTGCTCCGAGTATATCTTGATGTTGTATTCGTTTAGGAACTTTTTTAACTTTTTCAGATAATCCATATCCAAAGGATCCGGACTACCAATTGATAGTGAAAGACCATGGCTGAAAATGGGATACTTTTCAGCAACCGCATTGAGTTGCTTTTTCCAATATCCACCAATTTCCATCCAGTTTTCTGGAGCAAACTCAATAAAATCAGGTTTTATATTTTCCCCGGTCAAAAACTCTTCAGCGAAATCGCGTCTGTATCCCAGTCCTATCATTTTGTCTTTTCTGTTACTAAATCCAGATCATACTTAAAGTCAATCGTATTAAAAATGGTACAGCTAACTTAAAAGATAGCTGCCCGGCTTCTGTGTTAATGAAGTTTACCTTAAGTTTAGTGCTGATTGATTACTTCAGCAAGTTTAGATTGGTTTATAAAAAATCCAGTAATGTTTACAGAAGCAGGCAGCTTAAATATTTTTAATTATTCTACACCACATTTACCTTCGCCACATTTTGCTTCTTTTGTTTTGCTGTCTTTGGCTTTAGTGGTTTTTTTTGCTTCGGTGCTGGATTTTAGCTCACCATCCTTGGCCTTATCCGTTTTTGAGTCACTTTTGCCATCGCCGCATTTGCTGTCTCCACACTTTCCTTCTTTTGCTTTACTGTCTTTTGCTTTGGCGTCTTTCGACTTCTCATCAGTTTTTTTGTCGGTTTCTTTGGCTGCGCATTTCATTTCGAATACGTTCACATCGAAATCCTGCTGCTCAAATAGAATGTTAGTCCTCACGTCAGCCCCTGTACCAAGGTCCGAATATCTAATAGATTGTGATGTTGTAAGATCAGCAGCTGAAATACTGATGACTGCACCGGCTACAAGTGCGCTGGTAAATATTAAGCTCTTCTTATTTTCCATTGTCTAAAGATTTTAAATGATTATGTCCTAATGGTCGAACGTTATTTAAAATCCTTACAGATAAGCTTAAATGTTTTAAAGGTGATTTTTTATTTCGGTCTGAATCCTTTGTCTGGCCGGAGTTTCCAGATGTAATTTATTTTCGGTAAAAAATGATTCAGTTTCTGATAAATGTTTTTTAATGGCATCGTTAAGAAATACACTTTGACGCTGGTACTGCTTGCAAGCGCTACACATGGCTGTGTGCATATTAAGCTGCAGGTTTTGTGGGCACACAAGTCCGTCCACCGATTTTTTCTCAATCAGGGTGGTGGCTTTCTCACACGACAACATCATTTTTTGCATTAAGTGTTTCATTCAATAATTTATGTTTTGAGTTCTGTGTTTAGTGTTCTGCGTTTTTTGTTTTCTAAATCCGAACGTTAGTTTTACTCTTCTTTCTTCTATCCTCTTTCATCTATAAAATTCTCCTCGATGCATCGCCTGAGCTGTAGTTTGGCCCTGTGCATAATGACCCACAAATTGGACGAAGTAACATTTAATTCCTTACAAATATCTGCAGTTCGTTTTTCCTCCATGAATTTTAACAATACCAGGGCATTCCATTTTTCCGGCAAATAGCTTAAACACATTTTCAGCACGCTCTGAAACTCGCTGTCGTCGAGCAAATGACCTTCTTCTTCATGCCAGTTTTGGGGCTTCTGGTTCTTATTCCAGGAACCCATATTATCGAAGTATTTAGTAGTTGAAGATTCGCTGGAATGACCATTTCCCAGGCGGCTTTCTTCCAGTTCATATTTTACATATGCCTTACGAAAATGGTCGATGATCTTATTTCTTAAAATCGAGAACAGCCATGTTTTTTCATTGCTGTCTCCCCTGAAGTTCCCCATCGACTTCAATGCCGAAAGAAATGTTTCCTGCACCAAATCCTCAGCCAAAGCCCTTTTTCCTGTACGATGGTAGGCCCAGGCAAACAGGTCGTCGCCGTACTTATCGAGCCATAGCTCAGGGTTAAGGGTTTTATTTGATGTGGAATCCATTTGAGTTTTCAGCCATAAATTAATTGTTTAACAAAGATATGTGTAAATGAGAGAGTTTCGATGTTTTTTAAACTTTTTATGAAACTGTAGTTATTTCCTAAAGTTTTAAACTAAATGTTCTTTTATCATTTTTAATTCAACACATTCTCTAATTCCCCATTTCCCTATCTTTGCCGAAAATTTGCAAAAGCTAACTTTTTTAAATGAAATAAGCATTTTTAAAATAATCATTAAACACCCACTGAAATGATTATTTTAATTGTGCGATTCCATCTGACAATTTAAAACAAACTATAAACAGATGATAGCAACAGATAAGACACCCCCTCAATATAAACGCACAACAGTAACATCGGCTCTTCCTTATGCAAATGGGCCTCTTCATATCGGTCACCTGGCCGGGGTTTATGTTCCTGCTGATATTTATGTAAGGTATCTGCGTTCGAAAGGTGAAGAAGTGGTTTTTATTGGTGGGTCGGATGAGCACGGTGTTCCCATCACCATCAAAGCCCGACAACTGGATGTATCGCCACAGGACATTGTGGATAAATACCATGCGATCATAAAAAAATCCTTTGCAGATTTTGGGATTTCGTTTGATGTTTACTCAAGGACTTCCAATCAAATTCATCACGAAACGGCTGCCGGGTTTTTCAAAAAGCTTTACGATCAGGGTGATTTTATCGAGAAGACAACAGAACAATATTACGATGTGGAGGCCGATCAATATCTTGCCGATCGATACATTACAGGTATTTGTCCTCATTGTAGTTTTGAACGTGCTTACGGTGATCAGTGCGAAAATTGTGGAACCTCACTCAATGCCACCGACCTGATCAATCCAAAATCAGCCCTCAGCGGAAACGTTCCGGTTTTGAAAGAAACCAAACACTGGTATTTACCACTCGAAAAATACGAAGGCTGGCTGAAGGAATGGATCATTGAAGGGCATAAAGACGACTGGAAACCCAATGTTTACGGACAGGTGAAATCATGGGTTGATCATGGCTTGCAACCACGTGCCGTTACGCGCGACCTGGACTGGGGTGTTGAGGTCCCCTTGCCTGATGCTGAAGGTAAAGTACTTTATGTTTGGTTTGACGCTCCCATCGGATATATCTCGGCTACCCGCGAATGGGCTGAAGAGAAAAACACCGATTGGAAAACCTGGTGGAAAGACCCCGAAACAAGGCTTCTTCACTTTATTGGCAAGGACAATATTGTTTTTCATTGCATTATATTTCCGGCTATGCTTAAGGCCGAAGGAAGCTACATTGTTCCAGAAAATGTTCCTGCTTTTGAATTTCTCAACCTGGAGAATGACAAAATCTCTACTTCTCGAAATTGGGCCGTATGGCTCCACGAGTACCTTGAGGAGTTCCCAGGAAAACAAGATGTGCTGAGGTATGTACTCACTTCCAATGCCCCCGAAACGAAGGACAATGATTTTACATGGAAAGATTTCCAGGCAAAAAACAACAATGAATTACTGGCAATTTTTGGCAATTTTGTAAACCGTACACTGGTATTGACGCAGAAATATTTTGATGGAAAAGTTCCTGAAGTTACCGGCCTTTCCGAAGAAGACAAAAAGGCTTATAAAGAAATTGCACTTTACCCGGCACGGGTAAGCAAAAGCCTCGACAACTTCCGCTTCCGTGAGTCACTCAGCGAAATGATGAACCTGGCCCGCCTAGGTAACAAGTACCTGACAGATAATGAACCATGGAAGATTTTTAAAACAGATCCTAATAGGGTGAAAACCATATTAAATGTTTCATTACAGATTTGTGCAAACCTTTCCATCCTGGCAGAGCCATTTCTTCCATTTACAGCGCATAAGCTGGCTGAGATGTTGAATCTTGAAGGCTTGAGTTGGGAAGATGCTGGACAGGCAGGCTTACTCAAAGCTGGTGATTCGATTAATAAGCCGGAATTTCTTTTCGAGAAGATTGAAGATGCTACTGTTGAGGCACAGGTTCAAAAACTACTCGATACAAAAAAAGAAAACGAAGCCAATGAATTTGAAGCCAATCCCATAAAGGAAAATGTTGAATTTGATGATTTCGCTAAACTTGATATCAGGGTGGGAACCATCCTGGAAGCAGAAAAAGTAGCTAAAACCAAAAAGCTGTTAAAACTGAAAGTCGACACGGGGATAGATCATAGAACAGTTATTTCAGGTATTGCAGAATTCTTCAAGCCAGAAGAGGTTGTAGGGAAAAAAGTAAGTATACTGGTAAATCTGGAGCCAAAAAAACTCAAGGGTACAGAGTCGCAAGGAATGATACTGATGGCCGAAAATCCTGACGGAACTTTAGGTTTTGTTTCACCTCCTGAAGATTTTGTGAATGGAAGTGAGGTGAGGTAAATTCTCTAAAACCATTAACTTTACTTCACAAATTCATGTTAATTCATTGAGTTAAATTTATGAATTTTACTTTTTGGGTTACTTGAATCAAACGTATTTTATTTGTTGTTGCATTCTTATTCCAAGCCAAAGAATAGTATTTCAATCACCAAGTATCCCCCAACTCTTTCCTAACAAAATCATTCACATCTTGCACCTCCACGAGAGTTTATTTATATTCGCAGGGATTTTTCCACAAAATACCAAAAATATGACCACAAAAAAAACTGTTTCAAAAGATGAAAAAACCGTGAGTCAACGGTTGGGTTTTAAAAAAACCTTTATTAATTACCTCCAAGTTACCTTACTGCTGTTGTTTACTTTAGGGCTTCTTCAACTGCAAGCGCAGGATGGTTGGAAACAATTTCGCGGTGCTGAACGAAACGGCGTATTTACCGGCGCTGAACTTCCGGATGTGTTACCTGAAAACGGGCCTGAGCGCCTGTGGACAATTGAAGTTGGAAACGGATTTCCTGAAGTTGCTGTTGATGGTAATATTGCCTATATTTTATCCAGCGATTCGTTGGATAATGGCTACGAATATATTGCTGCAGTTGATATCGTGGCGGCTGAAGAACTGTGGAGAACCAAACTCGATTCGATGTTTTATGAAGTAGATGGATGGGGCCATGGCCCACGCGCAACCCCGGCAATTGCTAACGATATGATTTTCTGCCTGACTGGCTATGGGAAATTTATTGCATTGAAAACCAAATCAGGTAAAATCGTATGGACGATTGATTTACCAGAAGAATTTGGTTCGGAACTACCTCGCTGGGGATTTACGTCTTCGCCAATGGTGATTGATGATGTTGTGATCCTGGAAACCGGCGGATCAGAAGAAAGGGCATTTACAGCCTTTCATAAAAAATCAGGCAAAATTGCCTGGAGTAAGGGTATTGGAAATACTTCATATAACTCACCCACAATTGCTGAAATAAACGGCCAGCTTAATATTGTTTTCGCCAACGACAGCATGTTAAGTTCCTTTAATTCTAAAGGCGAAGAACTATGGGCTTTTCGTATGCCCCTTCGCAGGCCAACAGCCATGCCGGTATTTATTGCCCCTAACAAATTCTTTGTTTCTTCGGTGAGCAACACGGGAAGCTTTATCGTAGAAGTTAATGACAATGAGCCAAAGGAGTTATCTACCAGTACAACGATGCAAAACAACTGGAGCTCCTCATGCTATCGTGATGGTTATCTTTATGGTTTTTCAAAGACCAAATTACAATGCGTTTCGGTTGAAACCGGTGAGATGAAATGGGGCAAGCGTAGTTTTGGCAAGGGCAGCCTGATTATTGTTGGCGATAAACTGGTAGTAATGTCTGACCAGGGAAAAATAATTATTGTGGAAGCGACACCTGACGAATACCATGAAATTGGTTCCTTTCAGGCTCTTGAAGGAAAATCCTGGACGGCACCCTCCTATGCTAATGGAATGCTTTTCGTACGAAACTTATCGAAAATGTCCTGTTTCAAATTATCAAAATAAAATGAATTATGAAAAAACTATATTTAAGATTTTCAGTAGCGTTTGCGTTGATTTTGTTTGCAGGGTTAAGCTATGGCCAAACTGCCAACGAAATTATTAACAAGCACATTGAGGCACATGGTGGCCTCGAAAACTGGAATGCCATCCAATCGATGAAAGTCACCGGGCAGTTTACCAGTTTTAGTGAGATGTATCCTTTTAAAGCGATAAAAGCACGGGGAGGAAAATACTATTCGGAGCACCACCTGGGGCAGTATCCTGTTGTTGAAGGCTGCGACGGCGAAACATACTGGATTGAGGATCCCTGGTTTGAACTTGGTTTTCCGCATTTATCGAATGAAGCAGAAGCCCTGGTTACTGAAATGAAAGCTGAGTTTTGCACACCCTTCTTAGGCTATAAGGAAAAAGGATTTGAGGTGTCTTATGAAGGCATTGAGCAAGCCGAAGGTAAGGATTGTTATAAATTGATCCTGACCCGCAAAGACGGAAAAGAAGAAACCTGGTTCCTGGACAAGGAAACCCATCTCGAAGTAATGTCAATATCCCTTTGGTCGGATTTTGGCAGGCTTACGGAATCTGAGGCTTTTTATGATGATTTCAGAGAAGTGGGCGATGTGCTGTTGCCATTTTATTCAGAACGTGTTTTCAGTATCCGTCACAGGGTAACCGAAATCGAGAACATTGAATTTAATGTCGATCCCGACCCAGCAATTTTCAATTTTCCTTTAAGTCCTGAAATGGAAAAAATATCTTTCCTGGAAGGAAATTGGAGTGTGATTTTCGAAAGCCTTGGCAGATCAGGAACACTTCAAAGAGCTGATTCTACTTCATCGAAGATAGCGTTCGTGAAAAGCAACAACCTTTTACAGGAAAACATTTCTTTTATAAGTTATTTTCCAATTGAGAAAATAGCAAACTGGTCATACAACTCTGAGCTGGAGAGTTATGTGATGACTGCTTTCAATTCCTTTTATTCACGCTCGGAAATTTTCACCGGAAACTTTAATGCTGACACGCTGGTTTTTGAAAACACCCAGATAAAATTCAATGACGAACCCAAAGAGCGTTTGGCAAGATTCAAATTTTTGAATACCGACGAAAATACTATGGTAATGGAGGTCCTCCAATCAAGGGACGAAGGTTTAACCTGGACTCCGGTTCAGCGGTTTACCTATACAAGGATTATAGATTAACAGATTTATAGTCGAGACTGTCTCAAAAGGTGGATTATACGTTAAAATTGTGTTTTTCAACTTTAAGAATCTTTGTGCCTTCTTTGTGGCCTCTGTGAAACAACTTTAAATTATACCACAAAGTTACCCGAAGAAAACACAGAGACTCACAGAACCTTTTGAGACAGTCTCTTTTTAATTACCTCGTTTCATCAACCCTCTATTCGTTTTTCTAATGATACTTTCATCTGTCCAACAAAACACCTTACTAAAAACCGAAAAATTTGTTAAAGCTCAACTGGCAAATGCTGAAGGCGGACACGATTGGTGGCATATCTACAGGGTGTGGAAACTTTCCAAAAAAATTGCAGAAAAGGAAAAAGTTGATCTTTTTGTAGTTGAATTAGCTGCTCTTTTGCATGACATTGCAGATCCCAAATTTCATGATGGTGATGAAGAGATAGGGCCACGTATTGCAAGGGAATTTCTTACCGGCCAAAGGGTTGAAAATTCAACCATTCCACATGTGATCAACATCATCAAAAACATGTCGTTTAAAAACAGCCTGGGGAAAGTAGATTTTAGCAGCCTTGAAATGCGCGTTGTGCAGGACGCGGATCGTTTGGATGCCATTGGTGCTATTGGCATTGCCCGGGCATTCAATTTTGGGGGGTTTAAAAACAGACCACTTTACAACCCTGACGTTAAGCCGCAGTTAGTGATGAGCAAAGAAGAATACAAGCTTAGCCTGTCACCTACCATCAATCATTTTTACGAAAAGTTGCTGTTGCTTAAAGATAAAATGAATACCCCTACAGGTTTACAAATGGCTGAAGAGCGGCACAGGTTTATGGAACAGTTCCTTGAAAGGTTCCTTTCCGAATGGGAGGGAGAGGCTTAAAAACATAAACCTCCAGTGTTTTGAAAATACTGGAGGTTTTTAAATATCAACTTTCCGGTTTTTGATTAAATTCCTCTGTGGGGGTTTTTCCAAATGGGAAGAGGTTGCTTAAATGCAGAGCTGCTTTATAAGCTTATATTCGAGTCTACAGTAGCATTTTCCATGATGATGTCGTACACATAGCCATAACCAAAATCTTTGTTCAGCATAATGGTTCCTTCAAAGCCAACAACACTACCCATTTTAATCTGGGCACCGGTGGTAATGGTAAGGTCAAAATTACCATCGTGTTCTGTACCATCCTGGATGTGGATCCAGTTTTTACCCATGATTTGTTCATTTACCTTTACTACCGTTCCCCTCACTTTTATTGTTTTGTTTTCATATGAACCGGGATCGGCAAAAATTTGTTCCAGGCTTACTTCATCCGCAGTATGGGAAATTTCAGCTATCACTCCGCGAGCGGGAGCCTGCTTGCCAGCAGGTTGTTGTTGCTGCTGCATGGCAGGGGGGCTTTTCATTTGAGTCGGACTTGCGCTGATCTCTTCAACCAGATATACCATATCAAATGTTCTGTCTAATTCCTTGCTTTTAAAATCAGGCATTCCAATGCCCTGTTCATAATAATAGGTTTCACCAGGGTTAACATCTCTTTTTGGAATGGCTATCCAGGTTTTTTCACCATTTTCGCCCATCAATAAATAGGTGTAAACGCTGGTGTGCATTACCTCCTCAACTATTGCTTTATGCATCCCTGTTGCCTTGGGCGAAACTGCTGCTGTGGATTCCTGGTGGTAAGCTTCGGTGGTGGTTGAGTTGCAGGCAATAATTACAAAAGCCAAAGCAATAAATAATACGAACGTTTTATTTGATGTCTTCATGTTAATATCGTTTTAATTATGTTTTTATTTGGCGACAAAAGTAGTTATTTAAATATGATAAAGGAGTGATTTTATTTTTGTGTGGCAAGGAAAGCCTGAATTGTTTCCGATGTGGTTTTCACATTTTGAAACGAAAAGCATATCTTTACCCCAAACATTGAAACATGCAAAACAAAGAAGTAAATGAATTGCTCGATCACTGCCGCAACTATGCTGAGGACTTGCTTTTGGAAACAGGTGAACTCTTTCCCTTCGGAGCCTTGATGGATGCAGATGGCCGATCCCACCACCGCGAAGTAGAAATAGACCCCAAGCATGTTCCCTCCAATGGTAAAATTATTGAAATGCTTCTTGAATATTTTGAAGAAGAGTTTAATGAATATGGTGCAAGGGCCTCTATGCCATTGCCTGAAGCCAGTGTGCAACTTGATGAAACTACCACCACTGATGCAATCTGCATAGATATCCGCCACCTGGATGTCTCAGACCTTCCTATATATTACTTTCCGTTTAAGCTTTCAAATAATAGCAAGGTGGAATTTGGGGAGGCGTTTGCGGTGAAGCGTTAAGCAGTGAAAGCATCGCAATTGATGTTTTGTCATATTACGTCAGCCATACTTGGGTTTAAGCTTTTTATTTCTGCCGGCGCCATTGGGTGTCTTGAAAATGAATGTCAATCCCTACAAAAGGAATTATAATCTTTTTCCTATCTTTATAGCCTCACCCATACCACAAAAAAATGCAAGTTAAAAAAGTAGTTTTAATTAGCCTGTTGCTCCTGTATTGTTTATCATCGTTTTCGCAGCAACGATTTATTGCTAGTATCTCCAATGATAATCCTGAAGTGCTATCAACAATTCAAAGTTTAGGCCTTGAAATTGTGAATGTCAGAGATAGTTCTACTTTAGATGTTCTGTTAAATGGCGATCAATTTCAGGTTTTGCAGAAACTGAAACTTAATCCTGAAATCCGCACCACAGAACAAGAGCTCATTAAAAACCTCAGTGATGGATTGCGCCTTGAAGGATATCGATCCTACGATGAAATTTTGGCCGTTCTGCAAAACTATGTAATCGACTACCCTGAAATTTGCACCCTGTATGATATTGGAAACAGTACCGGGAAGGCCTATTTTGAAGCGGGGTACGCTGCCTACGAAAACTATCAGCACGACATCTGGGCATTGAAGATTTCGGACAACCCTGAAATCGAAGAAGACGAACCCTCCCTTTTATTTGATGCTGCACACCATGCCCGTGAAACAATCAGCGTGGAGGTGGTTATGAATTTTGCAAAGCACATACTCGAAAATTACAACCTGGACCCGTCGATTACAGAAACTGTCAATAGCAGCCAGATCTGGGTTGTGCCCATGGTGAATCCAGATGGGTATAAAATTGTAATTGATACCCTGGAGATATGGTGGAGAAAAACCATACGAGATAATAACGGCAATCATCAAATTGATCCCTTTATACCAGATTGGATTGAACCGGATGGTGTGGACCCCAACCGGAATTACGGAACGTATTGGGGCGGAGATTGGAACAGTACTCCTACATATAAAGAAACCTACAATGGACCTTTTTCTTTTTCCGAACCCTGTATACAGGCGTTGAGAGATCTTATGTTTTCACATCATTTTGTTACTGAACTATCGTATCATAGTTATGGTGAAAGGGTTTTCTATCCCTGGGCTCACAATACCCAAAGCTATAACACACCTGATTTTCAATTATACCAAACACTTGGTAATATGCTGGCCACATTAACCCCCAAACTTTCGGCCGGAAATTATTCTGCCGCTTGCATTGGTTCCATAGCAAGGTTAACGGGAAGCAATATGGATTATGCCTATGGCCGGGAGGGTATTATTTCGTATACGGTGGAATTGGCCCAGGATTTCATTCCACCCCCTGAAGATATTATTCCGGTTTGTGAAGCCAATCTGATCTCACAGCTTTACCTGCTAGGAAGGGTTCATGAAAGTATTTTAACGGGTCATGTTAAAGATGCCGTCACCAACACCCCCATTATTGCTAAAGTTTTCATCGAAGGAATTGATAACAACCCCAACGGACGCTATGACTTCAAGAGCGACTCCATGTATGGCCGATTTTACCGATTACTGAATCCAGGCGATTACCAGGTAACTTTTAGTGCTTTTGGATATGAATCACTGGAATTTTCGGATGTAAATATTAACTCTTCCGGGCCAAGCAATTTGGAAGTTTTGCTTGAGCCGGCGGATTCATTTAATTTGTCTGGATATGTTGCTGACGATGAAGGTTACCCTATCCAGGGCGCTCACATTGTGGTTTTAAATACCCCGGTAGATACTTTATGGACAGACGAAAATGGAGAATTTGAACTTGTGGGTTTTTACGCAGGAACTTTTGAAGTTCAGGTTTCTGCCGATCGTTGTTTTACCATAGAGGAAAACGCAACAGTTAACGAGAACCAAAACACATTAACTTTCGTACTTGACCGTTATGAGTTAATTGATTTTGAAGAAGAAGAGGTAATGGAATTTTTCGACATGTCTGGATACCAGGACTGGACCAGAACGGATACAGAGGCTTTTGATGGACAATACTCTTTGGTTGCTCCATTATTGAGTACCAACCGGTTTGCATCAACTTCTTTAAAATTGTATTTTGAGACGGATGTGTTTATGTCGCTGGCTACTAAAGTTTCATATGATAGCCTGACACAGGGCATGATCTTTACAATGGATGAAAAACTTATGAAAACGTACTACTGGATTAACGACTGGGCAAGTGATACGTTTTTTATTCCACGCGGCTTCCACCAATTTAAATGGTCCGTTTCAAGGGGCTATCTTAACCCGGGACCTCAATATGAAAACAGATGCTGGATCGACCTGCTTGAGTTTCATGATTTCACAACAATTATTCAGGAGCATGAGCCCGGGAAAAAAGCGTTGTTTTCTGTTTACCCAAACCCTTCAACGGATGTATTCAATTTTACCCTTGCTCCTGAAGTGGGAAAAGTATATTTCATGGGGATTTATAATCAGACCGGGGAATTAATCGAAATGCTGAATGTTCCCTCTGCATCACCTAAACAGCTCAACTGGAATGGTACAAACGCTTATGGCGATCAGGTTCCAAAAGGTGTCTATTTATTAAAAATGGTAACTGACCGAGGTGTTTCGACTGAGAAATTATTGAAGAACTAAATTCAAAACCCTCTACTTCACCTTCACCCTTACTCCCTCCGAATGGCTGCTAAATTCCGGGGCATACATGCACTGGATGGTAGTAATGCCATTGGAGAAATCTCCTTTTTGTGAAGCCAAAAGTGGATACTCAAATACATAAGTCCCTTTTCTCAGGTAATCGAAAAAGAAGTCGGTAGAAGCGTCACGGGTACTTTCGTAGTAACCCAGTCCGCCCTGATACCTGTAGCCGGAATTTACATTCACCGGTTTGAAAGCAGAAGCTCGCATGTCCTGCATGTGCACATATTCCATATTGCGATCAACACGCAACTCTACCCGGACAGTAATTTTATCACCAACCTTCAATATTTCACCATCATATACAGGTTCGATCACCGGTCCTTCAGGTGTGTTGCGTTCTACAAAAAGCTGTTTCTTTAGTGACAGCGGTGTTTTAGCCGAAGTGATTTTATCAAGGTCTTCGTAATACTGCCAGTAAACCGCACCCCATGCAATACCCTTGTCTGATTTGGTCACATCTACATTACCCATTTCAGGATTGATTTCATCTCCCGGCCAACTGGTTTGGAAATACCCGGTTCCGGCCTCAACATCGCCCATCTGTTTTCTGCTAATTTCTTCGCCACCCATTTCAATATTAACCAATTCATCACTTTGCAGCAGGTTGGTACCACGGCCAAGAAGTGCATAAACCGCTTCAACGGTAGCCCGGCTGGTTTTCCAATCCTGCGTTTGCTTTTGCTTCAAAAGCCAGATTTTCATTCTTTCAACTGCCTGGCTGTCATTGGCTACTTCATCAAATGCTTCAATCATCATGGCCTGGGTTTCAACCGGAGCCTGGTACCAATAATAGCCACCCTCCTGCCTCCAGTACATACCCATCTCTTCATTTTTAAGAGATCTTTCTCTAACAGATTTGATGATCAATCCGGGGGTATTCTCAACTTTGTAACGATTCAAAGCAAGTGCTATCATTCCTTGGAGGTAAAGATTTTCTTTTTGCCAGTACCTTGTGGCCTGGTCTTTATAATAATTAAATGCCACCTCGCAACGGGGATTGATCATGATGTATTGATAGAAACTCCGCGCATAAAGGTATTGTATCTGGGTAGCTGAAATGTGGTCCTCTTCCAGATTATCGGTGCGTTTTTTCAGGTTTTCATAGTCTTCCAGAATGCGGTTGTCAAGGTAACGCACAGCTGAAGACATCATGTTACGAACCCTGTCATCATCAATGGCATCGAGAATACCAAGATGATCTAGTTTGCCAAAACCCTCAACAATTCTTTGTGTGATATACCTGCTGTCGGGCATACCATCAAACCAGGAAAAACCACCATTGGATGTTTGCAGTTTTTTCATCTGTCTGATGGAAGCATCCAACTGATTTTGCATGTTGTTGAGGTCGAACAAAAGTCCGATACGCTGTTTACGTTCAGATTCATTTTGCGCCTGCAAAACCCAGGGTGTTTGTTCGAGCAGGAGGGTTTTCAACTCCTGATTTTTCTCCAGGTTAGAAAGCAAACTCTCCGGGTTCTGGCCTTTCCAGGTTTCAAATACCCGTTTGATTTTTGGATCGCTGTTGGCCAAATGAAAAGCCATGCTATTTGCAAAAAAGCTGCCGAATATAGAAATCGTGTTTTTATATTTTGGCACAGAAATTACTGGTAAAGCCTGAACGGCATACCATGCCGGGTTTGAAGCAAACTCAAGGGTTAAGCGGTAATTTTTTATGCTCGGGCTGTTCTCCGATTTCAGCAATTTTTCAAAACTAAAAGCTTTCGTTTCTTCGCCATTGATGGGCATGGGAAGCGATTCTGTTACCAGTTTCCTGTTGGGCAATACCGGAACAGTTTTTTCTTCCCCGTCGGTATAGTTCCCTGCGGTGGCTTTTACCTGGTAGGTCAATACACTAAATTCTTCAGGGATCACAATTTTCCAGCTCACTGAGGTGCTCTGTCCCTTTTCGATGGAGAAGGCTTGTGTTGTGTTCTGCAACTGAAGTGTTTCATTCACCGGCTTCATATCAATGGTGTTAAAAGCCTCAAACTTTGCAGTGCCTTCCAGTTTTTCATCAGAAAGGTTCACCACTTTACTTGTAAAAAATAAAGTGTCGCCTTGCCTGAAAAATCTGGGAGTGTTGGGGATCACCATGAGTTTTTTGCTGGCTGTGAATTCCTTTTCCAGGGTGCCGGTTTTCAAATCCCTGGTATAGGCTAATCCCATGAAATTCCAACGGGTAAAGGATTCGGGCAGGGTAAAACTTAAAACGATGTCTCCATTTTCGTTGGTTTGTAAGTCAGGGTAGAAGAAAGCTGTCTCCTTGAAATCACGTCTTACCTTGACTTCTGGAAATTCTTTTTCCTTCACCGGTTCTTCTGGTGTTGTCGTTGGTTCTTGCAAACCGCCTTCATCAGCAACTATTTCCGTTGCCTCTCCTTCAGGGCTGATTGCTATTCCATCTACGTTCAACTGGGCTGCGCCCATTTCTGCTGCGCCTTCCATTGCATAGCGAATCCCATCCCTCCCACCTTTCATATACATCCCACCATAATGACCGAAACCAAACCAGTTGAGCTGGTCATATTCCTGGAAATAATATGGCTTATATTTATTCGAACCAAACGAATAAGTTTTGCCTCTTGAAACATCAAAATTATTGCTCGCTGCCCAGGGATAGATGGAATTATAATAAGTTAACAGGTCAAAGTTCCATCCATGTTTTGAGAAGGCATCCAATGAAGCATCATACATCGATGCCAGCATTTCGGCAGCTAGTTTATCTCCGTTTTTATCACTGATGGTGATGGTCCATTTTTCTTTACTGCCCGGCTCCAGGTCACTCCTGAAGCTTTCGAATGCCAGGTCAAGTTTTTTATTTGTATAAGGAACCTTAATAACATTAGTGTTTTTATAAATCCTGTTGTCTTTAACAAATGCAAACTGAATTGAAAAATTCCCACGATATTCCTCTTTGATGGGTATTGAAATTTGCTTTTGTTCCCTGTCAAGTTTAATCCATTCGCGATGAACTGTCTTGCCCTGGTGCTGGATTTCATAAATTGCTTTTACATTTCGGGCTGAAGTACCGATCAGGAAGTTTGCCTCCTCGCCCGGCTCTCCCTTATCTTTTAAAGGCACAAACCAATTGTAGGTGTTCAGTGGTGGACGGCTAGCTGAGGGATCGAAAACCGTGAAATATTTTTCGGTTTTCACCTTATTGCCATA
>Ga0209692_10000653_pt1 | contig 69748 bp, 60 predicted proteins | sample tdDd472_FD_187129 | JGI IMG/M metagenome (GOLD analysis project Ga0209692, IMG submission 187129) | Marine sediment microbial communities from the Atlantic coast under amendment with organic carbon and nitrate - tdDd47.2 (SPAdes)... | ecosystem: Environmental > Aquatic > Marine > Coastal >... | reverse complement strand
GGCAAATTCAAGCAAATTGAAGAACTGGCTAAAGTTAAGGGTATTGGCGTTGCTACGTTATCCAAAAACGCCGGTAGAATCGTATTTAACTAAGCTTTAACTGGCATTTGAGAAAGGCACTTAAGGTGCCTTTTTTTTCGTCTGTTTTTTAAATTGGTTCATTATTAGGACTATCACGAAATATGCCACAGCACTCAGTGCGCCGTACAAATGGGCTTCTTCTGCAACATTAGAACCGATTAATTCTGCGGTACCTGAATTGATTTCCCAATTAAGCTCGGCGATAAGCTTGCCGCTGACGACAAGAATAATTGCATAACTAAGCCAACCAGAACGAGAAAGCGTCAGAAGTGCGCTCCCGACTAAATAGCCATGCAGGGCGCCAGACATGCCGACATACCAGTACATTTTTAACAATAAATGAATCAGTAGGACGTTTCCGATAAGGCAGAAAAACATTAACAAGCTCCGTTGCCTGAGCGTCAATAGCGGCTGAAACATATAGTCGATAAGTAGTAGTCCAGTCATATTAAGCGCCCAGTGGTACCAGTTACTATGGCAAAAATTGGCGCTAACGATTCGCCACCACTCGCCTTCGGAGACTTCTTTATGCTGATATCGCAGCAATTCAAGTGCGTCTGGCGCCATTAACTGAACCAATGTCGACAGAATAAATAGCATGATAACCAGACTAAAGGGTTGAATTTTTGCGATGGAAATCTGCGGTACGCGAACAAATTGGGGCATGATGATTTTACTTATGGCTTAAAAAGGTGAATTTGACCTCAATACGGCGATTTTTTGCCCTGGAGCCGGCTTTTTTCACTCATTAAGTATGACAAATCCTGAATTTGGCAATAGAATAGACTAAATTTACCAACAAAAGCAAAAGGATAAGCGTGAAAATTAAATTAATTTCTATCTTGTTATTGACTCTCGCATGCAGCAATTTGCTGGCAGAAGAGAAAAAATCATCACTCGATCTGACATTTAATGACAAAATTAATTTATTTATGGAAATCGGCGTTCAAGGCGGCGGGGATGGTTCAGAGCCATTGCCAGTATATGATCGCGCGTCGGGGCTGTATTTCACCGGGATCCCTTTAACACTTGTTGGTAATTGGAATGGTATAGATAGCGATCTGCAGCAGTTTTGGGAAGACGAAGCCGAAGCAGGTGGGTTGTACAAATTTGCGGTCGGCGCTGAATTTCCACTTGGCGAAAATTTCTCGGTGATGACCTCTATTGGCTATCTATTCGATGAAGTTCAAGGCGATTTATTAGACGGATCAGGCGGGCAGGGGAGTTTTCAGTTTCTGAGAACCACTATCGAGCTAATTCCTTTTTATCAGTATGGTCGTCATCGAATTGGTCTCGGTGCTGAAATGCATATGAGCCCAAAAGCTGTTCACAAAGAATACGCCAGTACTTTTAGCCTGAAATCGACGTATGATTTTGACGATGCAGTCGGTGCCGTGTTGCGTTATGACTATCTTGTCAATAAGAATACCTCTGTCGGCTTTAAATACGCTGACATGTCATATGATTTTGATGAAATTCGGACGCGTTACACCGTTGGTACTGCAGTGATTGATGATATTCAGGCAAGTTGCACGGCTAATTGCGGCGAGTTGCTCGATGCAAGTGCCTTTGGCATTCACCTGACTTATCGTTTTTAATCAATAAAAACAGGGGGCTTGTAGAAGAGGCTCGTTGCTAGAAGAAAAATTTTATTCAAAAAAAAAGCCACTCAATTGAGTGGCTTTTTAAATTTGGCTCCCCCTCCCCGACTCGAACGGGGGACCTGCGGATTAACAGTCCGTCGCTCTAACCAACTGAGCTAAGGGGGAATAACTCTCTCTTGTCGAGAGCGAGCGCAATAATAAAGAAGAATTTGGAGTCGGTCAACAAACAATTTTAAAAAAATTAAATTCTTTTAGATTCAAGCTCAAATTCGTTTAAAAACTAGTCATCGCGGCTAAAAACTAAACAATTGAAGACCGTTAATTTATTGATAAACCTGGCGACGACTTGCTGACTGTCTATAGGTGATACTCTATAGGTGATACTAGTTAAATAAGCAGTTATTACTAGCCTTCATCGGTGAGTTAAAATATGATTGGACCTCGGTGAGACAGACCTTCGGAATAACTTCAAAAATATGAGTGAGCGCTTTTCCATTCAATCAGAATTTGAGCCAGCCGGCGACCAACCCCTGGCTATTGAGAAATTGGTCGAAGGGCTTGAAGACGGTTTAAGTCATCAGACATTGCTCGGGGTTACGGGCTCTGGTAAAACCTTTACCATTGCTAATGTCATCCAGAAAATGGCCAGGCCGACGATTATTTTGGCGCCCAATAAAACGCTTGCGGCGCAGCTTTACGGCGAGTTTAAAACATTTTTCCCGAACAATGCGGTTGAATATTTTGTTTCCTATTACGACTATTATCAACCTGAAGCCTATGTGCCCAGCAGCGACACCTTCATCGAAAAAGATGCGTCCATCAATGATCATATTGAGCAAATGCGTCTATCAGCAACTCGCGCGTTATTAGAAAGACGCGATAGTATTATCGTTGCGTCGGTTTCAGCAATCTATGGACTGGGTGATCCTAAACAGTTTCATAGTATGGTCATGCACTTAAAGCCTGGAGATGAAGTGAGCCAGCGAGAGATTCTGCGCAAACTCGCTGAGCTGCAGTTCACTCGCAATGATATGGAGTTACAACGTGCGACTTATCGCGTTCGCGGAGATGTTATTGACATATTCCCAGCTGAATCCGATCGTTATGCAATTCGAATTGAGCTGTTTGACGATGAAGTTGACGTGTTGAGTAGTTTTGACCCGCTTACCGGCGAGGTGTTAAAAAAATTGTCACGTGTGACCATTTACCCCAAAAGCCACTATGTTACCGCCAGGCAGACCCTGTTAGACGCAATCGAAGAAATTAAAATTGAGTTTGCTGAGCGCCTCGAGCAATTGAAATCGGCAAATAAACTGGTCGAATTGCAACGTCTGGAACAACGGGTCAAGTTTGATCTGGAAATGATGCGAGAGCTGGGCTACTGTTCTGGCATCGAAAACTACTCTCGGTATTTATCCGGAAGAAAAGCAGGTGAACATCCACCGACGTTATTTGATTATTTACCACCTGACGCCTTATTGGTGATTGATGAATCCCATGTGATGGTATCCCAGATAGGTGCCATGTATAAGGGTGACCGGTCTCGCAAAGAAACCTTGGTAGAATATGGCTTTCGCCTGCCTTCTGCGCTTGATAACCGGCCGCTTAAATTCGAGGAATTTGAACGATTAGCGCCGCAAACCATTTTTGTATCAGCGACACCGGCCGATTACGAAAAGGAACATTCGGGTGAGATAGTTGAACAAGTTGTCAGACCGACCGGGCTTCTCGACCCTGAAGTCGAAATCAGACCAGTAGCCACTCAGGTCGATGATCTTTTGTCCGAAATTACCCTACGGGCTAATATTAACGAGCGTGTATTGGTGACGACCCTGACCAAACGGATGGCAGAAGATTTGACCGAATATTTGACCGAGCATGGCGCGCGCGTCAGATATCTGCATTCCGATATTGATACCGTCGAAAGGATGGAAATCATTCAGGACTTAAGAAAAGGTAAGTTTGACGTACTGGTCGGAATAAACCTGTTACGAGAAGGCCTTGATATGCCTGAGGTTTCGTTGGTGGCAATTCTAGACGCTGACAAAGAAGGCTTTTTGCGTTCCGAGCGCTCGCTTATTCAAACGATTGGACGCGCTGCAAGAAATTTGCGCGGCAAGGCAATTTTGTACGCGGATAAAATCACCGGCTCGATGTCACGGGCTATCGGTGAAACCAATCGCCGAAGAGATATCCAACGCGCTTATAACGAAAAACATGGAATTACCCCGAAAGGTGTGCAAAAAGCCATTGCCGATGTCATGCAAACGGGTAGCACTGACGGACAAACGCGTAAATCACAACGTAAAAAAGTTGCAGAAAAAGCCAAAGCCTACTCAATTGATACTGCGGCCCATGCCGGCCAATCAATTGCTGCGTTAGAAAAGAAAATGTTAGAAGCTGCAAAGAACCTGGAATTTGAAAAGGCTGCACAGTATCGTGATGAAATAGCAGCCTTGCGAGAAACCTTGTTTAAATCCTAATTGGCCGCTTTCTCGGCAAAGAGAAACTCCAGGCTTTCAGCGGCATGACGCGCGTGGGGAATGACGATCGAGCCGCCGACCAGCATTGCTATACCAATCGCTTCATCGATCTGGTCACGGTTAAACCCCATTTTTACACTGGTTTCTAAATGATAGTCGATACAATCGTTGCAACGTAAAACCATCGAAGCGACCAGCCCCAGGAGTTCTTTGGTATCAGCCGAGAGCGCTCCGTCTTTATAGGCCTGTTTGTCCAAGGATACAAAGCGTTTAGTTAACAGATTGTCAGTGTCGAGCAGCTTTTCATTGCCAGCCAGTCGCTTTTGGCGGAATTCTTCAAACGGATGTGACATAGTGATTCCTCAGTTCATTAAATGCCATGCATCATAGCGAACTGACGCGTGAAAGCAAAATTTGCATGGCTGAATCGGCTCAAGCGGCAAATTGTGCAACATTTACGCGTTGATTTCTTTGTTAGTGCTTGATTAATATGATAGTTTCTCGGTTCTATTAAGTCTGACAAACGCCGAGTTTATTTATTGAAATAAGCGGGATATTTTGACTGTATCACCTCGCATCGTTAGAATATCTCAGCTTGCATTGCCCGGGGCTTTGCCTGGCATGCGCATAAGTGGACAATCAATAACCCAGTATTAAAAACTGTTTCGTGCAATAACAATTTTATTAAAGTTCGAGCAGTTCAAAGGACGTAGTTGACCAGTCAGGTCATTGTGAGCCAATTTTGCTGCGACAATCTGTGTATTTGCACACAAGCACAGGTTTAAATGGAAGTACTATGAATGATGTATTAACTGATCCCAGCTTTTTCCTGAAGCCTGAAAATTGGCAACGGTGGAAAGCATCACATGGTCAGAATGATATCCTGATAGAAAACGTCGAGTTTAGAGACGTGGATTTTTCGCGCATCGACTTTTCTAATGTAAACTTCATCGGCTGCTATTTTGATTGTTGTACCTTTAAATCGGCCAACCTGATCTCTACCAACCTGAGCCATTCAAGCTTTCATGCTTGCGATTTTGCAAAAGCAAAAATGATCGCGAGTAATTTGTCTCACGCCGAATTTAAAAAATGTAATTTTGATCAGGTAAATTTTTTAACCGCCATCTTAAATGATACTTCAATTATTAACTCTGACCTGACCGATCTCGATTTGCAGAGCTTTAACCTGATTGGCATCACACTCGACCTTTGTGATTTGCGCAAGCAAAACCTGGCCGGTAAGAATTTAACCAATGCCAGCTTAAAACGCGCTGATTTACGAGGTGCCAATCTGGACAAAACCATTTTAAGCGGCGCTAACCTGGCCGATAGCCTGATGAATGGTGCGCAAATCAGAGACACGCAATTTAAGTCGAGCAATCTCACGGGGATTGATTTTGCTGGAATGGATTTATCTCGGATTAATTTTGAAGGTGCGGTGTTAAGGGGATGCGATTTGCGTGACGCTGATCTTTCTGGCGCCTGCCTAGCCAATGCTGACATTACCAATACAAGCTTATTTAACGCTGAAACTATTGGCTGGGATATTCGCGATATTCGTTGTGACCTGGCTTATTGGGATCGAGACAGCACCGTTAAGACCGAGTACAAACCTCATGAGTTTGAACGAATTTACGCAGAATCTCTAATCATCGAATTGAAGTACGACTTTCGATTAACCGCTAACGAGATTGCGACGTTGCCGATACTCATTGATCACCTCCAGGCCTGTCATTGGGGCGTGGCTTTACGATTGAAATCAGTGAAAGATATTGCGGGGGGCGCACTGGTCCAGTTAGTTGTGGATGAGGCGGGTAATTATTCCCTTAACGATCTGGAAATTTCTTTACGTGAAGAAGCCAGTCGAATTCAAAAAGCGCAGTTGGCCATGCGAGCCGATCGCAAAATGCAAAAACGATTTAAGGAAGCAATCGCAGGCATCAAAGATCAATTCTGGCCGAGGCTTTTAGAGCTAGCCGCCGAACATGAAATTGATCAGGTGAGAAATTTTTGCGTGATTTTTATCGACCTTCAAGGATTTACCCAGTGGAATGAAGGCATCGTATCTGAAAAACTGTCATTATTCCGAGGGCTATTAAAACCGGTGCTAGAAAGGTGGAAAGCCAGTTATCCAAATATGGAAGGGGATTCTCTCCGGGCAACTTTTCGAAGTGCGGCTACCGCTGTTGAATGTGCCTGTATGATTAGAGAAGTTTTAATGGCGGCAGAATTTGAGTTACGTATCGGCATCGACTTGGGTCAGGTATCTATTGTACATAATGAAGTGACTGAGCAATCTGACCTGGAAGGAAATGCCGTTAGTATGGCTGCACGGTTAGAGACTATGGCAGACGCGGGAGAAATTATCGTGTCGGAAAAAGTCAAACATTATGCTGAACAGGAAACTAACGATTTCGTTTTCTATCCACGAAAAAGTCGCCTGACAAAAGGCATCGGAAACAAAAAAGCTGGCGACTGGATTAATATTTACCACCTTCAAAGGAAGCTCTCTTGAATTTCATTAAAGCGTCAACCGTGTCAAGCTCGACCACGACTAGGTCAACTACGATTAAGTCAACCACGACTAGGTCAACCACAAAAGCGATAAAAAAAGAATTTGGCAGGATATGCAAGGCCAGTAGTTTTCTAATCGGCTTTGTTTTAATTGGTTTGTCGTCGCTAAAAATTGGCGCAGCGGAACTACCAAACCATGACATTGTTATATTTGATTTGGACAACAAAGGGAATGAACTGACCATCAGCAATCCGCAAATTGTTGCCGCGAGCCCAGATTATGATAACCAGCCCAGCTTTTCGGTGGATGGCAGTGAAGTCTATTTTACACGTATTGAATCAGGCACCGCTAATCTATGGAAATGGAGTTTGATTTCTGATCAAGAATTCCCTCTGGCCCAATCAAACCTGAGTGAATATTCTCCGACACAAATCCCTTTTGAGCCGACGAGTTTTTCGACTGTTCGGGTAGAACAAGATGGTACACAAAGACTGTGGAAGTATTCTCCACAAAATGGATTTTCAGTCATTTTTGAATCGATCAAACCGGTTGGCTACCATGCGTGGAGCGAAAAAAACATTGCTATGTTTGTACTCGGTGAGCCTCACACTTTGCAAGTGAGTCAATTGGGAAAGCAAAGCGCGACAATCGTCGATCGTAATATCGGTCGCTGTCTGCAGAAGGTGCCGGGCCATAATCAGATTAGCTATACGGCCTTTTCTGGAGAAAACTCTTTGCTAAAAGTCTACGATTTTACTACGCAAAAGATTTCTTCATTGAAATTATTGCCAGGAAATAGCCAGGATTATGTCTGGTATTCTTCTGATAAAGTGATCTCCTCTGATGGCGAGCGGCTTTTAGTTACTGATATTAATCAGCACTCTAGCTGGCAAAGCGTTCAAAACTTGTCTAAATTAAAAATTAAGAACATCAGTCGTTTAGCCATTTCACCTAACAAAGATAAGCTTGCAGTTGTATTCACTAAGTCATAACCAATCTATTGTCCAGGTGATGCAATTACCTTAAAAAGGATTAGTTACTGACTCATTTATGATCATTGAAAAAGATATTTCTCAGCTCGCCGTTGGCTCTTACGTTGTTGAAATTGTTAAGCAAAGTGGAAATTTTATTCTTAAACAACCGGGTTGGGTGCGCGATTTTCATGCGATTGAAAATCTCATTCATCAAGGTGTGCAACGGGTTTCGATTGACACGAGCAAACAATTGCCGAACGAAAGTGAGTTAAAAAGCCATCAAGAAAACAAAATTCCCGCAAGTAGCAAAGTCAAAAAAGTAGTCAAAGCGGCTAATAAGGGTGATAACAATTTTCATAAGGAAGAAATGGCTGAACGTTTCTTTCAAGCCAAAGCCTTATTTTCTGAAGCAAAAGCAGTTCAGGCAAAGCTGCTCGACGATATTGAGCAGGGAAGAGCGATAGACGCACGCACGGTCGTTGATCTGACGAACCAATCAATAGATGCCATATTTGAAAATCCTGATGCATTGGCCTGTGTCATTAATATTCGCTCAAAAGATGAATATTTATTAGAGCACTCCATTTCAGTATCGATTTTAATGGCAATTTTTGGAAAATATCTGAATCTGGACAGAGGCATCATTTCTGACCTTACTGTAGGCGCATTCTTGCACGATGTTGGCAAGATTAAAGTTCCCTCAAAAATATTAAACAAACCCGCTAAATTAACCGCCGAAGAATTTGAAGTGATTAAGTCACACGTGGTGCATTCGGCACACATTGTTAATAATACCGAGGGGATTTCTGAGCTCTCTCGCAAAGTCGTTGCGGAACACCATGAAAAATTAGATGGCAGAGGTTATCCGTTAGGTAAGTCGGCTGAAGAACTCGGACGGTATTCTCGAATGATTACCATTTGTGATATTTTTGACGCGCTGGCCGCTGATCGCGTTTATAAGAAAGGAATTCCGCAAATCAAGGCGTTTGCCATTCTAAGAGAATTGGCCAGCAATGGCGAGCTGGACCCTGAGCTGGTGGACCATTTTATTCATTGTTTAGGGGTTTATCCTGTCGGCTCGCTCGTACGATTAAGTTCAGAAAAACTGGCCATGGTTGAACGTGTCAATCAAAACAAGCCGTTGCGCCCCGTTGTGCGAGCGTTTTTTAGCTTAAGGCAAAATGTTTTTATTGAAGCTAAAGATATTGATCTGTCCAAAGACGAATCTCAACAAATTGAGCAAGGGGTTCGCGCGGATGATTTTGATTTAGATATGAATAAAATTGCTGAATTTTTAATGATCCAGGGATAAATTGGGACATTCAAGTTGCGCCCGGTACTTAAGCGAGTCCCGGGCAGCTGCGTTAATCGTTTAGTCCTGTCGGGGAATATTCGCCAGCGTATGACATAAAAATCGCCAGAATTTTTCAACCGATGGAATATGGCACCTTTCATCGGGTGAGTGCGCGCCGCGAATTGTTGGACCAAAGGAAATCATATCCATGGTAGGGTAGGGCTCGCCGAATAAACCACATTCTAAGCCTGCGTGAATCACCTTAACCGCTGGAGTCTTTCCAAACAGATCCTCGTAGCCAGAAATCATATGTTTTAAGATAAACGAATTTGGATCGGGTTTCCAACCAGGATAAGCGCCACTTAAGCCGGTTTCGGCTCCAGCCAGTTGAAATGTCGCCGCGATAGATTGGGCTGCAAAATCTCGTGCCGAATTTATCAAGCTTCGCGTCAGGCACTTAATTTCCAGTTTGTCTGCGACACTTTTCACAATGGCTAGATTATTGGAGGTTTCGACGACGTTAGCAAATTGGTCGCTCATTCGAAACGGCGCACTGACGCAAGCTGCGATGGCATTGATGAGGGTTTTCTGCTGTTCGAGCGCTATGACTCGCTCGGGTAAGCTGACTTGTGTCGCGTAAATATTCAGGTCTGGTTCGGTTACCCCGAGTTCCTTTTTCATTAACTGACTAAACGTCTCTATGGCTTGCTTAAAATTTGTCAATTGACGCGTCGGGATGATAACCGTAGTAAAGGATTCTCGAGGAATGGCGTTACGCAGCGTACCACCATTAAAATGGGTAACTCGTAAGTCTAATGCCGCCATAAACTGCATTAAAAAGCGATTGATTATCTGATTTGCATTACCCCGGCCTTTATCAATATCTAAACCAGAATGTCCTCCTTTAAGGCCTCGCACAGCGACTTCAAAGGCCGAGTGATCGGCCGGTGTCGCTTCAAAGTCAAGATTAATAATAGCGTTGATGTCGACTCCGCCAGCACAACCGATGTAAAGCTCGCCTTCATCTTCAGTATCCATATTCAGCAAGATCTCGCCTTTTAACCAATCGGATTTAAGTTCAAACGCACCTCGCATTGAAGTTTCTTCTTCTACTGTGCAAAGCAGTTCAATCGGACCGTGGGGAATATCATCAGCTAGCATAATAGCCATGCCTGCCGCGACGCCTAAACCATTATCGGCGCCAAGAGTTGTTCCTTTGGCCGTTAACCAGTCGCCTTCGATTTTAGTTTCGATGGGATCGCTATCAAAGTTATGCGTGGAATCGGCATTCTTTTGTGGAACCATATCAATGTGACCTTGCAGAACAACCGTTTTCAATCGCTCTAAACCTGCGGTAGCCGGTTTGCGAATGAGCAAATTACCGACTTCATCAATCTGTGTTTCAAGCCCTTTGTTATTAGCAAGGTTTTGTAAATATGTTCTTAAAGCTTGCTCTTGCTTGGAAGGGTGAGGAATACTGCAAATTTGACTGAATATTGTCCAAACGGGGCTTGGCGAAAGCGAGTTGATAGACGTCACGATTGAGAACTCTCTTATTTTGGCTTAGAAATTTTATGGGCAAATACTATCAAAGCTGACCTGCATGGAATATTGATCTACAGCTATAAACGAGTAATTTGGCAACAATTGAGTGGCTCATTACTGGTTTGTAATCTCAATTAGGTATATTCGTAAAAAGAGTTCGAATAAAATGCCAATCGTGTTAATTAAGATGTTGATTAAATAGGAAAATTTGTTAACGTTAGTGCCCCGTTAGACTGAACCTAAAATGCAAAATTATCCGCTTGAGAAGAATGAAAATAAACTGGATAAATATTAGTGCGCTACTTGTGTCGCTTTGGGGGGGGCTTTTACCTCAAGCTGCGGTTGCAGATAGTCGAGTCGAGCAAATTCCTCTCAATCAATCAAAAATATTGCTCGATGGAAAACTTGACGAACAGGTTTGGCAAAATGCCCAGGTGTTCGAGCTTTCCTATGAAACCTCACCCGGCGAAAACCTGGCTGCACCACAAAAAACATTGGCCTATCTATTTGAAGATAGCGAGCATCTTTTTATCGGTTTCAAAGCGTTTGATGATGCACCTGGTAAAATTCGTGCTTACCTTTCCGATCGAGATAAAATCAGCGCTTCTGACAGAGTCGTCGTGAAATTGGATACTTTTAATGATTCTCGGCGCGCTTTTTTGTTTGCTGTAAATCCACTAGGAATCCAGGCTGATAGCATTATTGATGAAAGAACCGAGCGCACGGATTCGAGTTGGGATGCCATCTGGCATAGTGCCGGCCAACTCACTGCAGATGGGTTCAGCGTTGAAATCCAGATCCCTTTAAATGCCCTCAGGTTTGAAGATAAACCGGGCAAAAAAACTTGGGGCGTTCAGTTAACGCGCATTTGGCCACGACAATTAGAACATACCTTTAGCAATGTCATATTAGATAGACACAAAGGGTGTCAGTTGTGTCAGTTTGCTAAGGTGGAAGGGTTTGCCAATGCCTCACCGCCGACCAATATTACCTTGATCCCTGCGCTAACATTAGTGAACAGTAATTCCAGAGCAGTTAATCCAACCACTTTATGGGACAGGGGAGATGTCGATCCCAGGGTTAGCCTGGATATGCGTTGGGGAGTATCGCAAAACAATTTTTTGAATATGACTTTAAATCCTGATTTTTCACAGGTCGAAGCAGATGCCCTACAACTGGATGTCAATAATTTAACGACGGTATTCTTGGAAGAAAAACGCGCCTTTTTTTTAGATGGTGCAGATTTATTCGACGGCTGGAGTAATTTAGTTTACAGCCGAATATTCGAAGAGCCTGAATACGGCTTAAAGGCAACGGGAAAATCAGACGCGCATAGTTATGGCGTTATGGTTATTGAAGACAAACATACTAACTTCTTAATCAGTAACGAATATGGCAGTTCTCTGGTTCGCCTTGAAGACAAAAAAAGCGACAACCAGATTTTTCGTTACCGGTATGATCTCGGCGAAAAGGCCAATATTGGAACCACCATTACCCATAGGACAGCTGAGGGCTACGAAAATACCCTGGTAGGGGTTGACGGTAAATTCTGGCTAGGTGAGTCGGACTTCATTAAATTTCAGGCAATGTCGACGGATAGTGATTATCCCGATGAGGTGTTGTCCCGTAGCGACGTTGCGGCAGAGCAAATCGCCGGTGACGCATTTTCATTTAATTATACTCATCGAGGTCGAAACTGGAATTGGTTGACGACTTATCATCGATTTGGCGAAGATTTTCGACCAGATTCTGGTTTTGTTAACTTTAGTAACTGGGAAAGATTTGCGTTTGTCGGATCGCATACCTGGTATTCAGAGAACAAGGGAACCTGGTGGAATGATATTGTCGTTCAGTTCGAACGCATTAAAACCAACGAAATTGATGGTACAGGAATTGATGACAAAATTAATGCCTTCATTGATATTCAGGCGATTTATCAATCGAACTTTGGGTTTTTTATTAGTGACGATACGCAAACTTATATCGCGCCAACTCTTGTCAATCAGCCGCAAACAGAGTTTGATATCTTTTGGAAGGAAGTTTGGTTAGAGTTTCAACCGCTTGCCTATCTGGATGTTGCATTGACTTACATTGACAGGGATGAAATTGATTATACTAACTCAATTCCCGGAAAATCAGAGACTTATATCAGCGATTTTGAGTTTCAGTTGTCCGATCAAACTAATATTGATTTACAGTATATCAGTAAAGTACTCAATACTGAGCAGCAGGAAGTATTTGAAATCGATCTGATTAATTTTCGTCTGTCTTACCAGATATCAGAAAAAAGCTTACTGAAGTTAACGCTTCAATCACAAGAGTTGGAGCTTGAAGACGCAACGATTGAAAGAAACTCGCTCGCAAGCCAGTTGATTTATTCTTATAAAGCGAATCCGTTCACTTTGTTTTATTTTGGCTATTCTGATCGATATAAAAGCGAAGATTTTACACTCGATCTGAAAAAAGCTGAGGAAACTCTCTTTATGAAGTTTTCTTATGCCTGGCAATTATAATTTCCGATTATTACTATTTTGAAATTTCTACTATGCTGGTATCATTGCGCCTAAAATTTAAGTGCCAAACAAAGGTAAAAAACCATGCATTTAATCGCTAAATTAATTTTTGTTCTTCTGCTTGTGATATTTAGCAGTACAACTGTTGCCGATGACTATTTTCTCAGCAGCCCAGCCGAGTCCGGCGGGACTGATGCAGAGTGTGATGATTCAACTGAAGATTGCTTTGAGAAATGGGCGGGCGGAGTTGAATTTGGTTACGTCGCGGTTACCGGTAATCAGGATACAACCTCGTTGAACGCACGTTTTGCTCTCGCATATGAGCTGGAAAAATGGCGTCATGCGGGATTTATCTCGGTAGTAACAAGTTCTACCGAAGAAGAAATCAATAATGTTTTAGTCAAAACCGATGCAGAAAAACTCACAGCGCAAGCTAAAAGTGATTATAAATTTAGCAAAAAAGGCTATGCATTCGGTATTTATGATTATGACGAAACTAAAGATTCAGGGTTTGAGTATCAATCTTCCTTTGCTGCCGGTTTCGGTTATCGTTTTATCAAAAATAAAAAACATACACTAGATGGCGAATTAGGTCTCGGTTCTCGAACCAGTAAAACTGAAGCAACGCCAACTATTCCTTCAGCGTCAAACACCGAGACAATCACTCGATTGGCCGGCAAGTACCTGTGGAAAATCAGTAAAACGTCGAATTTTGAGCAGAAGCTGTCAACTGAAATTGGTGATGACAATACCATTACCAAATCTTATTCGGGTCTTTCAGCAAATATTTTCGAAGACCTGGCCTTAAAGGTGTCTTATACCATTAAAGATCAGTCTGATGTGCCGCCAGATACAGCAAAGCGCGAAACCATAACCGCTTTTACTATTGTGTACTCATTCTAAAAAAAGGACGCTCAGGCGTCCTTTTTAGTGAGGTAATTAGTGATTGTCGTCAGGCTTTCGCCAGCCGTGAATCCGCTACAAATTGGTTAGTTGCTCTTTCCGTGGCGAAGTCAGAAATCGGACCATGACCAGAGACAAATCGCGTCTCATCCCCCAGCGGCCAAAGCTTTTCGGTAATCGAATTTATCAAGGTATCGTAGTCACCCCGCGGAAAATCGGTTCGGCCGATTGAGCCACGAAAGATGACGTCGCCAACAAAAGCCAGCTTGGAATCGGCGTGATAAAAAACGACGTGCCCAGGGGTGTGTCCCGGACAGAACAAAACCGACAGCTTTTCCTGGCCGACTGAAATAATTTCATCACCGTTCAGCCACTCATCTGGTAAACAGGTTTTAACGCCTGGAAAACCATAATTTTTCGCTTGTTCTTCCATTCCCTCTAGCCAAAACCGATCTGCCTTGTGCGGACCAATAATTGGTAATTTCAAAGCGATTGATAGCTCCGCCGCTCCGCCAGCATGGTCCAGATGACCATGGGTAAGAAGGATTTTTTCCACATTTACTTGATGAAAGTCGATGACATGACGAATTTTGTCGATATCTCCACCCGGATCGATTACTGCGCCTTGCATGGTTTGATCGCACCAGATCAGTGAGCAATTCTGTTTAAAAGGGGTGACGGGTATGACTTCTACACGAAGTGCCATGTTAAAACTACCTGAAGTTGAACTCTAGACCGCGAGCATAATAACGCAATTTGATGGCGTTAGGCTACAGGGAGTTAAGATGCGATTGTGCTATTTTCTGGCCCCAGTAATTTTCGGGTGAGATTTCTTAAAGCGGTTAAAATTTGTTTTTTGCCTGTGTATTGGTATTGTGCTGCTATTGATTGATAGTCACGCTGTTTAATGAGCATATCGACCAAGAAATTGCGCTCGCTGGACTCGAGTTCAATAGCGGAAGGTCCCGGAAAAAGAGCGCTTATAAACAATTTGGTTAGTGACCAGTCGACGCTAGCAAAACCGCGACTTCCGGTTGCGAATGCGGCTAGTTCCTGGCGTTCAAGGGGAGAGATTGTCGACTGACCATGGCGGTTATCCGTTGGTGCAGTATTAATCTGGAATCGGATGAGATCGATAATTGTCGGCGCATCAAGGTCTTTGAGTTCTTTCTGTAATTTGTAAAAAAAAGATTCTCGAAAACGCTCGATTAAATTCTGAAAATAGTCTTGCGATCGGGGCGATAAAGCAAGGAGTACTTCACATGAATAAGCGCCAGAAGAGGAGTCTTTTGCGCCGCCAAATCGAATTACGTTAAATTGATTTTTAAGCCAGAATCTGACTACGTGGGATTCTGCTGCGAAACTGGCGCCTAAAAAGTCAATTTGGCGCGCTTTCGCCATTGAATGTAACTCGGCAAGCAATCGACTGCCTAGCCCTTGCGCTTGTTTGTGAGGATGAACCGCAATCCTCATTACGCGATAAAAGGACTGTTCACCTATCATTCCGAGACCTTTATTGGTGATGATTGATTGCGGCAAAAGGTGACCTTTTAATCTTTTCTGACCGTCATATAGTTGTTGGCAGACTTCAGGCGCCAGATCGCCTTCCTGCGACACAAGGGCCACGGCCAACACCTGATCTTTTTGCAACAAAACGGTTACCGATAAATCGTTATTATCTAATATCTGTTCAAGGTCGGCGGGGCGGGTTTGATAATGCGCATTCACGAGTAGCGAAAATACTTGTTGTAATCGATTTTCATCAGCGCTTAATTCCTGTTTAGACAGCAATTGAAACTGATAATCTGAAGGGTTTTCTTCATCAGTAACAGTGGCCAATTCACAATCCAGTAAAAAGGTTTCGAAACAAATTTTCTCCAACTCGTCTTTGTTTGACCATCGCATCGGATTAGTCAGACGGGCAAATCGCGTTTGTGGCATTTTCGACAATAATTTTTCTTTAAATCGGATCTCGAACCCTTTTCCATTGCCTTCATAACCGTGTGAAGTCGTTGCAAAAACAATGCGGTTGTATTGCGACGTTAATTGATGAAGTTGCTGCACGGGTATCGCTGCTGCTTCATCAATCATGAGAAGTCCTGCCTGTGGTTTTTCATCGAGAATCTTATCGACGGGTAAAAATTCCAGAATTGAACCGTTGGTAAATTCAATTTTTCTTTTCGCATTAACCGGAAAGCCTAAATGTTTATAAAATGAGTGTAGGTTGGCCAGCATAGGGGCTGTGACGATAATTTTAACGGGGGATGAATCCATTAATTTTGCCGCGGCAAGTCCTAACGCGGCTGACTTGCCTCGACCGCGATTAGCTGTGATGACTAACGGCCGTTTTGCGTGACCTTTTGCGACTCTGCAAATATCGTTTATCAAACTCCGTTGAGCCTCTATCGCCGATTGAAAAGATGTATCTGCAACCGTAGAAAAACTTTGGAATCGATAGTGTTGTGAACTGATCAATGCCGTCGTCGAATGTCCATTTGCAAATCGAATAAATCGCTTTAAGCAGCTGGATAAATTTTGGCATTCAATGGTATTTAAAATGTCATCAGATCTGTCAGAATCTTTGATTAGCGCGTCTAAGTGGGTTGCGAGCATTGCCGGTAACCGAAGAATCAATACGCCGCCAGCGGTTAACGTGCCGGTTAGGGCTGCAAACAGGTTTGTGTCAAATGAGTTACGGGCATCGAAAATTAAACCATCGAATTCTTGACCCAGAAACTTATCTACCATTACCTGGGCACCGACGTGCGGTGTTTGCAAGGCGCCTGAATCAATAACGTTTAATTGTTGCAGTTTCGAATTCTGATAAAACTCAAGTAAAAAAGGTTCGTTCTCACACAGCAGTATGGTCCCACGCACAGCGTTTTGGGCTAGCAGGGATTGCCAGGATTGAAAATCTTCGCTGAGAGATTCTTGCATTTTTAATTGAAATTATAAGCAATTTGAATACCCGATTATAAACGAAAAAAGATGTCAGGCGAATTTATCTTACTCCCGCACCCTCAAAGTTTATGATTCAAGCGCGATGCCTTATATACGACGCTTCAGGTACGATGCTTCAGGTACAATGCTTTCGATAATTCCATCTGGCTTTAGAAAGCTTGGTTTTGGCGCGGTTGAATTCGTCTGGCTTTAAACGCGAGCGCAGCAGTGATTCACTGTCCGCAATAGAAGCTCGAATTTTGTCACACTCTGTGGTTGATTTAGACTCATTTGAAGCATGACGCCGGGAAGATTTCTTGCGATTTTTTTGCTGAGAAGTGTTTTTCAAGTGGGGCGACTGGTGCCAGTCTATCGTCGCGATTTCGACCTGTTCAGCAACAACGTACTCTTTATCCTCAGGCAATTGATCGGAATAGACTTTATTTCCGAATTCGTCGGTAGAAACGTACATTTCTGCGGCGTTAGCATTGTTTGCGACAAGCATCATGATAAGTAAAAAACGGGTGAAACAACACATCAACTTTCCCTGTTGAATTAATCGAATGGTTAGCTTAGTAAATTGAGCGCTAAATGACCATTAGAAAAGGTCAAGAGGTTTTGTGAGATATTGACGCTTTGGTTTGCAGGAAATTGATGAAGGTGAATAAAAAAGCGCACATGACGTGCGCTTTTCTGGCTAAATTTTAGTCTGCTTCACTTAGGTCGCTTTACTTAGCCTGCGAAGTTTGCAGAAACAAATTCCCAGTTAATGATATTCCAAATTGCATCAAGATATTGCGGACGTGCATTTCGATAATCAATGTAGTAAGCATGTTCCCACACATCGATGGTTAATAGTGGTGTATAGCTTTCCGTTAGCGGACAGCCAGCATTGCTGGTATTTACGATTTCAAGCTGACCTGCGCTGTTCTTAACGAGCCAGGTCCATCCTGAGCCAAAATTGGTGGCTGCAGATTGGGTAAATTGTGCTTTAAATTCGTCCATCGATCCGAAAGTAGCGCTAATGGCTTCTAAAAGCGATCCACTTGGGGCTGTTTGGTTAGGTGTCAAGCAATTCCAGTAGAAAGTGTGATTCCAGATTTGTGCAGCATTGTTAAAAATACCGCCGTCTGACTTTTTGATCACCTCTTCAAGTGACATAGCGGCAAATTCTGTATCTGCAACCAGCTTATTTAAATTAACCACATAAGCATTGTGGTGTTTACCATAGTGAAAATCGATTGTTTCTGAAGAAATAGTTGGTGCGAGAGCGTCCTTTTCGTAAGGTAGCGCCGGTAATTCAAAAGCCATTGTTAGCTCCTAGCGTTAGGTATTAAAAAGCGGCCGCTATTTTAGACTGATTTAGGTGAGTGATACAGGCCTTATCGTTGAAAAATATTTGAACAATAGAAAAAAGCTATACTGTAATACAAATTAGGTGGATTTTTGTCTGGACCGGTAATTTAATAGAATCATAACCATAAAACGTATAGAATTCGTTGTCGTTCCAAATCCGTATTACAGAGGTTAACAATGGAAACTGTCGATAAGATTAAGCAGCAAATCGAAGAGAATAAAATTATTATTTATATGAAAGGTTCTCCGGAATCACCCATGTGCGGATTTTCTGCACAAGCATCTCAGGCGCTAATGTCATGTGGCAAAGAGTTTGCCTATGTAGATATTTTGCAAAACCCAGAGATTCGTGCCGAATTACCTAAATTCGCGAATTGGCCGACATTTCCACAGCTGTGGGTCAATGGTGAGTTAATCGGCGGCTGTGATATCGTGCTCGAAATGCATCAGAATGGCGAGTTAAAAGAAGTGATCGAGACGGCTTAAGCTGAAATAGCGCGTAGGCAAACGCTTGACCGAAAAAAAGGCTTCCATCAGGAAGCCTTTTTCATTCAAATGCGATGGAAATCGCAATCAATGTGACGCTAGTCCAACCAGGTCGAAACATGAGTAAGGCCAGCTTGCTGATATTGGTTTGCTTCTTCTTCCATGGCCTCAATGGCGCGATCAAGGCTAGCCTCCTGCACGGCATCGATCTCACTTAAATCCGCTAAATTAGCCAGTTTTGCTGGTGCTGCTGCAGAATCCAGAACGTCACTACTTAACATGTTCACTCCAATTAGTGCTTGATTGGTCTTACGCCACTGCCGATTGAGACAGGCCGAAAAAGTGTTTGGCGGTATTATTAATCTTATAATCGATGGCATCATCGGCATACCAATCTTCAGGATAAGATCCAATCAGATCAATATGTTCTTCAAGCAGGGGAGTCGACAAATTCAAGTTTAACTTGACATCTGTAGCCACATGAAAATTGGCTATTTTATGATTTTCTGTCCCCAGGCATAAACGCCCGTTTTCTAACGTATACCATTTCATTGTTTTTGTGTGCTCCTGCACAAGAGCGCTATGTGCTTCTTTTTATATACCTTCGTCAATTACTGATGATAGCAAAAGATGGTTATTCTACTGTGAACTTGGTCACGAATACTGGAATAGTCATTTAATATTGATTAAAATCAACAACTTAAAAGTTAATAAATTGATAAGAAGTGACTGGAATTGGCCATTTTATTCGCTTTGATTCGTTTCATTCAGTCATTCTAGCCATTGACATGTTAAACCTTGTTACAGTTATCGAGAGAATATCTCTGGTTGGAAAAAAACAGGCGATTTATACTGATTGCTATATGATGTTAGGGGGAATCCTTGAATTACAACAATAAAGTTATCTGGATTACCGGAGCGTCTTCGGGGATAGGGCGAGAACTTGCTTTACAGCTTGATCTTAAGGGCGCGATTTTGATCCTCTCGGGCAGGAACCTGACCGCGTTAAATGAGTTAATAGAATCGTGTGGTAATCCGCAAAATCACCTGATTTTACCCTTTGATTTGGCCGACGCGGAATGTTTCTCGTCCGTTGTTGAAAAGGCCTGGAATTTTAAAGGCAGTATTGACCTGTTAGTCAATAACGGCGGTATCAGTCAGCGGTCATTAGCAATCGATACCAGCGTCGCAGTGGACCGTAAAGTAATGGAAATTGATTATTTCGGCGCTGTTGGACTGACCAAAGCACTATTACCTAAAATGATAGCCAATCAGTCTGGAAAAATTGTCAATATTGTCAGCATTGCGGGCAAAATCGGATCATCAATGCGAAGCGCCTATTCGGGGGCCAAGCATGCGTTAATCGGTTTTATGGACTGCTTACGTGCCGAAGTGGCGAAAGATGGTATAAAAGTAGTCAATGTTTGTCCCGGATGGGTTCAAACTAATATTAGTCGTAATGCTTTAACGGCCGATATGAGTCCATACGATAAAATGGATGATGAAATTGAAAATGGGATGAGTGTGGCCGAGTTTGTCGAAATATTATTAAAGAAACTTGGCACCAATAAGCAGGAAATTATCATAGCCCGGGGAAGACCTAAGCTTGGTTATCATATGCGGCGATTATTTCCGAATTTTTATCACTGGTTATTGCCGAGAATCTATCAACGCCAACAATAAGAAAAACGTTAAAGGAGTAATTACATGGTCAAAACAGTCATCAAATGGCTATTAGGGATAATCTTCGGGTTACTGTTATTGCTTGGTGCCTTTGCTGCGCATGAATGGCACGCAAAGCCATTTTTAATCAATAATTTTTTCAATCGCTTTGCGTTAAAAATTGCACTGGACAGCCCCGAGACTTTGACATCACTTCATTTTCTCGAAGGGATTGGGATCAGGGGGCACAACGCAAAGTTAAATGACGCCAGCCCCGAATCGACAGAAGAGTTCTTCGATTTTATAGAATCAGAATATGAAGTGCTTAAAAGTTATCAGGACGAAGATCTTTCTGACTCTGAAAAAATGTCGAAGCGTATTGCTGAATACTTATTTCAATTTGCCGCGGAAGCGCGTCCTTTTAAATATCACAATTATCCCGTCAATCAGTTATTCGGTGTCCAAAACGGATTTCCAAGTTTTATGGAATCGCAACACCAGGTGAACGACCTAAGAGACGCAGAAGATTATGTAGCGAGGCTTAAACAGCTTCCGTTAAAATTTTCGCAAACCCTGCGCGGCATTAAAATTCGAACCGAAGAAGGGATCATTCCACCTAAGTTCGTCATTGAACGTGTGGTTGAAGAAATGACCAATTTTAGTGGCACCAAAGTCGAAGACAATATTCTCTATCAATCGTTAAAAGAAAAGCTTGATAAGTTGGAAGATGAAAGCGCGGAAGACAAACAGGAAATCCTCCAGCAAGCGCGATTGGCGATCGAAAACGATGTCTATCCTGCTTACGAAGAGTTAACGCGTTATTTTACGTCTTTATCTGATAACGCCGATAATCGTGATGGTTTCTGGAAACTTCCGCGAGGCGAGGAAGCCTATCGACTGGCGCTTAAATTATTTACCAGCACAGACTATACGCCCGATTATATTCACAATGTTGGGTTACAGGAGGTTGCGCGAATTCAGCAAGAAATCTTGCAAATATTATCTCAAGAAGGCTTTGACACCACTGAAGGATTTCAAGCCAGTATAAAACTCCTGTCTGAACAGGAGCGTTTTTACTACGAAGATAATGATGCTGGACGACAACAGATTCTCGCGGATTATCAAACGATCATTGACGAAATCGATAACAATCTGGGGGATGCTTTTAATATTCGACCTGTAGCAAAAGTTAAAGTAGAACGAATACCATTATTTAAAGAGAAAACCAGTCCAGGCGCTTATTACAATCAACCGGCAGTGGATGGATCGCGACCGGGGATTTTCTATGCCAATCTTTATGATATTAAAGCAACGCCAAAATACAGCATGCGAACCTTAGCTTATCACGAAGCAATTCCGGGCCATCATTTCCAGATCGCCATAGCCCAGGAGTTGGAAGATATGCCTCTGTTTAGAAAGTTTGCCCCTTTTACCGCTTATGTAGAAGGTTGGGCGCTCTACGCGGAAAGAGTCGCCTGGGAGCAAGGATTTTTAGCGGACCCCTATGACAACATTGGCCGGCTTCAGGCTGAGCTTTTTCGCGCCGTGAGATTGGTCGTTGATACCGGCATTCACGCCAAGCGTTGGAACCGAGAGGAAGCGATCGATTATATGATAGCCAATACAGGCATGGCTGAGTCGGATGTCGTTGCTGAAATAGAACGATATATCGTAATGCCAGGTCAGGCTTGCGCGTACAAAGTCGGAATGATGAAAATTCTGGAATTGAGAGCGAAAGCAAAAGAATCATTGGGTGACAAATTTAATCTTGCCAGTTTCCATGATGTTATTTTGAAAAATGGCGCCGTACCACTCGATATTCTTGAAGAGTTAGTCGACAGCTATATTAACGAAAATAGCCGCTAAGAGGGCGGTGGCCAGGGCGGTCAATAGAAAGCTTTTCGCAAAATTGTACAAGCTCTTCTATACTGTATTTGACTGTTTTTTATAGCAAAACCCCAGCTAAAATTGCTGGAAGGTAGGCTCGTATGGAAATCGATATTGATGATCTAAGAAGCCAGGAAAGGCGTAAGAGTTTTCATTCTATTTTGATTAGTTATCCTAGCCAGGATGGCAGTAATCAGCTGGTTAAGCATACCTGCACTACTGAAGATATTTCTGAAAGTGGTCTGAAGATTGTCGCCAGGCGACCGCTGCCGCTTGGGAGCGTTATTCCCATTGAAGTGAATACGGTCAAACCCAAAGAGCATTTCAAGTTCATGGGCGAGGTTAAATGGTGTCTGGAAGTGGACGATGCACCGACTTTTTTTGCTGGAATCAAGCTCATCAAAATAGTCGAAAACAACTATAAAAAATGGTTAAGCGTGGCAAATAGCTAAAGATTTAGGGGTTGGGGAAGGATAAATCATGAGCGTCGAATCTAGAAAAGACGAAAGACACCCGCGAGAAGAAAAAATATTTATCGAAATTCTGTCAGCGTCCGCTGGCAGTGCTGATGATAGCGTGATGCTGGAGTGCACGACGCGTGATATTTCTAAAAGCGGCTTAAAAATTCTTTCTGAGTACCCCTTTATTAATGGTGCCATCCTTGAGTTGCTGGTCAATTTTGAATCTGGCGGCTATAAATTTCTTCTTACCGGCGAGGTTAAGTGGTTCGAAGAAGTCGGCAAGGGCCAATACCTGGCTGGATTTGAACTGGTTGAAGCAGAGCATTCAGATATTTTCGTTTGGCAGAATATGTTTGAAGAGTAAACTGCGCCTGAATTCCGTCCATTTTGTAACCTTTTCGCGTTCATATCCGTCTAATTATTAAGTGCTTTAGCGTGAATTTTCCCTTTACGAGCGACTGACGAACCCGTTCTCCGAGCAATTTCGTAGTTTTTATTGAATTTCCGGTTGCCAGCCAGTGATCTGGTTGACTGAATCGCGCCATTCTTATTATAGTAGCTTGGTCTATACATCGGGGGGTTATTAGTTCCGGGGGGAAATTATGCGTTCAACTCCACAGCCGACTCAGGCTGAGCTGCAGATTTTGCAAGTATTGTGGCATAAGGGAGAAGCAACGGTTCGTGAGGTTCATGATGAGCTTTCGTCAACTCACACAACAGGTTACACGACTGTATTGAAAATAATGCAAATCATGTATGAAAAAGGCCTGTTAGAGAGAGACGAGTCGAGCCGGGCACACATTTATTCGGCGACGGTTGACCAAAGCGAAACCCAGGGCCAGATGGTCCGGGATCTTGTGTCAAAAGTCTTTGAAGGATCGACTTCTAAGCTAGTTGTTAGTGCGTTGCACGGCAAATCTAGCAAGAAAGACATTGCCGAAATCAGGAAATTTTTAAACGAGTTAGAGAAAAAGAAATAAGATGGACTTTACAACGCTGTTTGATATAGAGAGACTAATGTCTAGCCTGGCGATGACGTTAATGCACTTTTTATGGCAAGCGGCGTTGATCGCTTTAGTCCTGAAAGTCATTTTATCGCTTAGCAAAAAACAAGCACTTAAGTTTCGTTATTATTCAGCGGTTGTTGCACTCAGCGCGTGTGCGATTTTACCTGTCTACACTTTTGTTTCCAGTTATCATCAAGCCAACCTGCCAACTGCCAGTGAGGCGGCGCCGATTGAACAAGTGGTATTGCCAGTTGTTAATCAATCCGTTTCTGGTCAGTTTGCGCTCGAACAAAGCACCAGCCTCTGGGCTCAAATCACGCATTATTTCGACTACCAGTTTTTGGTCGGATTATGGGCTTTCGGTGTGCTTTTTATGTTTGCCAAATTAATCTACGATTTAAAGCAAACTTATCGCCTTACTCGAGTAGGAACTTCGCCGGTCGATGAGGAAATTGTCGAGATGGTGAAACAGATATCGACAAAATTTGGAATTGCTCGCCGAGTTAGTATCCTCAAATCGAGTTTGGTCAATGTACCGGTGGTGATTGGCTGGTTCAAGCCCACCGTGTTATTGCCGATTGCAATCACCATTGGGTTGGATAGACAGCAACTTGAATTAATTATTGCGCACGAGCTTGCGCACGTGAAACGCCTCGACTTTCTAGTAAATCTGGTCCAAGGGTTTATCCAGGTTATCTTTTTCTATCACCCCAGTATTTACTGGATCAATAAAGTCGTCCGTGAAGAGCGCGAATACATTTGCGATTCCATGGCGCTTACGGCGTTAAATAATAGTCCGACCGCCAGGCTCGAGTTGGCCAAAGCGTTACTCAATATCGAAGAGCTTAAAGAAGGTAATTTACAGTTAGTCGCAGTGGCAGCATCGGACGGGCACCTGAAAAATCGAATCAATCGGATTGTCATGAATGAACGTTTACGCATGCCATCCGCGCGTGGCGTTTTGATTGCTGCATTGGCCTTGTTATTTAGTTTTACTGCAATTGCGGTAACTGCAGATATGTCGGCCAACTTGCAGAAAAATAATCAGCTCAAAGCGCCTTTGAATGAAAATCCGCAAGTGGCTGCCGCGCTAAAGCCTGTCACGACGCGAGAAACATCTCAACCGACACTGGTTGAAAGTCGACGAACAAACGAGCAATCGAAGTTAAATTCGACGCCCTCGCCAGTCACAGTATTTGACGACGAGACGAATGCCTCTGAGATAGACCTATCAACAGTTGAGCGGGTGAATAGCAATCAGCAACAAACCATGCAAACATCTAAACGAGCAAACCCTTTGGTTGATACGGAAACCCAAGAATCCAACGTATTAATCAGTCATTCGATAACCAGGCAACCGCAATCAGCAGTCGTTCAATCAAGCGAAGAAAAACAAACTTTGTCCTTAACGCAAAGCGTTTCAAAGAGGTCACTGGCAAAAAATGACGTTTCGGATAAGAATGACGGTCCAGTTAAAAATGACGCCATTAAAGTTGCTAAAATCGATAGCTCTGTTGAGGAAAATAAAGCGCCGTTAGCGTCTATACCAGATGAAGTATCAACAAACGAAAACCCGAGCGTTGAATCGAGTGCCGAAATTGCGCCAACTAAACCGATAAGAGTGGCACTGATAGAAAAACCGAAAAACACGGCGTTCAAAGAGCCCATAGCGCTGAAAACGCCTTACCCAGTCTATCCAGCTGGGGCTTTTAAAAATAATTTAAAAGGACGAGTCAAAGTAGACTTTGTTATTAATGAAGAAGGTCGAGTGATTAGTCCATCATTCAACGAAGGTACACCCTGGATTTTTTCGAGAGAAATCCGTTCTAAATTAAAACGTTGGCGCTATGTACCTGCGGAAAAAAATGGCCAACGAATAGCCTATAGTTCAAGTGTCTATTTTGATTTTGAACTGCCCGAAAGAGAACCACTGACTCATTATCAGGTGGGCTCTCGTATCAAGCGTAAAATTCGTTAATTTTTCAAAGGATTTACTTATCGCTTTCCCGACTCAGAAGGTGAGTGGATCTGTATTTGAAATTGCCCGGCCAATTCTATAAGCTAGGGTATTCTCCAGTAAAGAAATCGTTTCGGAAATTATGCGTAAACTCTTGATTGTTATAGTCGTTTTTGTAGTTGTGATTGCTGGCTTGCAGGTTTTCGGCGGTCGCGATTTTAAACAAACCAGTAAGGCCTGGGATAACTATGCTCAGCACGGTGAAATAGGTACTTTTATTGGTGATATTGTGACTATTTTTAAAGGTGGCAAAGTTAAAGATTCGATATTTCCTGAATCACGCTATGCTGAAATGATTATGTATCGCTGGGTAGATGAATTAGGCGAAGTGCATGTCAGCGAGCGTAAACCTGATGTTGAAAATTACGAAGAAATCCGACTAGGCGATCTGAGTTTTCAGATCGAAAAAGGCATGAGCCAGGAAGAAATTAAAGCGGTGCTACAACAAAAAAAGGACTGATAGCTAGCGATAAATGAATCAATTGGCTGGGATGATTTTGACACCTCAGTCATATTTAGCCTGATTAATACGGTTCGGTTGAGACGGTTTCTTTAACAGCACATAAACCGAACCGCTACCGCCATGTTGTGGTTGGGCTGAATGAAATGCCACCACAATATCCACTTGTCTTAACCAGTGATTCACATAACTTTTGAGCTTGGCAGGTGGATTGCTCTGAACGCCTTTACCGTGGGTTATCAGTAGCGTTCTTAGGTTTGACTTGTCGGCGCTGCGCAACAGTTGGTAGACCTCCTGACGGGCTTCTAGTACTGTTTTTCGATGCAAATCCAGATGAAAATCAACGCCGTATTTCCCTTGTCTTAATTTTTTAAAAACGCCAGGTTGAACGCCATCCAGCTTAAAGGTCAAAATTTCCTCTGGTTCTACTGGAGATACTTCACCATCTGTCAGAAAATTACGATCTTTTTGACCAAATGACTGGGCGACTTTTTGCCTATAAGGGGTATTAATAGACGGCTCGCTTGTGTTTGTGACCGCTATTTTATCCTGATTGAGTGGCTTAACGTCGGCCATTTCCTGAAAGAAATCAGCAGAATCTGTGTTATTCGACATATCGGTTTTACCGGAAAAACTACCTAATCCTATAGTGTAAAAAATTCTCACCCAATAGGGTAGATGCAAAACAACTCATTTTTACCTATAATCTTAATAGGAATAGTGGAAAATCTCGGAAATTCAATATGATAGATGGTACATTTGATGTCGTTTTTAGAGGTCAAATTGTTAAAAACTTCGATGAAGCGACGGTTAAGAACAATTTGGTCAAACTGTTCAAGTCGTCACCCGAGGCGATAGAAAGATTATTCAGCGGCATTGAAACGCCGATTCGGCGTGGGCTTGACTATACCGCAGCCATGAAATATCAAACGGCGCTTAAAAATGCGGGGGCGTTGGCGTTAATTAAAGAAGTTGAATCAGCGCAACCTCAATCCCAGCCGGCGGAATCATCGTCTCATGCCCAATCCGAGCAACCAGCGACGACTTCAACATCCAACTCATCAGACACGCCTGTTGCAAAGGCGCAGCCTGCGGAGCAATCTGCATTTGTGAATGAGCAGGTTGCGCCGACGACCGACACTGGTGGCAATATGACGCTTGCAGAGGCCGGCGAGCGGATTTTACCCGATAAAATCTATGAAAAACGCGAAGTAGATACCAGTGAGCTGTCACTGGCGGCTGCTGGGGAGCGTATTATGCCGGAGAAAGCCCCCGAAAAGCATGCCCAGCCCAATATCGATCACCTGGCGATTAGCAACGATACCACGCCAATTGGCGGAGAATAACCGTCGAACACTCTGTATGACCATGGAATAGGCTGTCGCTTGCAAAGAAAGAAGCAGCCCGCCGCGGGCCGCCCAATCAAGGCGCAATTAGTTGAGGCTTCTGTCTACAGCGTTACACTTGCTACTCGCGATAATGATCAAACCACAGGTTAGTCGCGCCGGCGACGGCGACGGGCATAATTAAAATATTGAGTACTGGCACCATTGTAATAAACATGATGATTGCGCCAAAAGTAAATGGTCCAGATTTTCGCTGTCGTATAACTGCCAGAGTCTCATCAAATGAAATCCGCCGGTTATCCATGGGATAATCAATGTATTGAATGGCGGTCATCCAGGCATTAAATATAAACCAGATAATGGGCGCCACAGGGCCGATGACAAAAAATAACAGTAAACAACCGAGTGCTCTTGGTAAGTAATAGGCCAATTTGCGCCATTCTCGCCCCATCAGGCGGGGAATATCGGCAAAAAAGCGTTTCCAGCTGAACGCTTCTTCTTGAAAGTTTTTACCCGCCAGGTGTCTCTCTACGGCTTCCGACAACAAGCCGTTAAACGGTGCTGCAACCCAGTTGGCCAAAAAGGCGAACACAAAAAAAACGGTCACAAATACAGCGATAATAATCACTGGCCAGATAAGCCAGCCTAAATATTCTACCGACCATTGAACTATCGCCCATTCACTTTGTTGCAAGCTATCGTACCAGTCAGACAGCCAGTTAAAGGCATATACCGTGGCAATTGATAATAAAACCAGGTTAATTAAAAGGGGGATAAAAACGAATCGGCGAATACCGGGCTGCCAAATCAATGAAAATCCTTTGCTCAAATATTGAGCACCGCTAAAAGAAGTCGTTTGCATATGATGAATTTACTCAGAATTCTGGTTATTTTTGATGTGTTTTAACTGGGAAATAATTTAAACTACACCGTTTGATAAAACTAGCCGAAAATTGTAAAAGATTCATTCTAGGGTCATAAATAGGGTGAATACCCGAGAATCATACGGCTAATGGCAATAGTTAAATAGAATTACAACCAAATGCGATTAAAACAAATAAAACTAGCTGGCTTTAAATCCTTTGTTGATCCAACGAGTGTGCCTTTTCCCGAAAACCTTACTGCAATTGTTGGGCCGAATGGCTGTGGAAAGTCTAACCTGATCGACGCTGTCCGTTGGGTTATGGGGGAGTCTTCCGCGAAAAACCTGCGTGGTGATTCGATGACCGACGTTATTTTTAACGGCTCAACAACCCGTAAGCCCGTCGGTCAGGCGAGTATTGAACTGGTTTTTGATAACTCTGATGGCACCATTCAGGGGGAATACGCCAATTACGCAGAAATATCGGTTCGACGGATGGTTACTCGAGATGGTCAGGCAAGCTATTACCTGAATGGTACAAAATGTCGTCGTAAGGATATAACGGATATTTTTCTCGGAACCGGGCTCGGGCCGCGCAGTTACGCGATTATCGAACAGGGCATGATCTCCAAATTGATCGAGTCCAAGCCACAAGAATTGCGGATATTTCTAGAAGAAGCTGCAGGCATCTCCAAATATAAAGAACGTCGACGCGAAACGGAAAACAGAATTCGTCATACGCGCGAAAATATGGAAAGGTTGTCCGATATTCGCGAAGAGCTGGGTAAACAGCTCGCCCATCTTCAGCGGCAGGCCAACGCTGCGAATAAGTATAAAGATTTCAAGCAGCAGGAAAGAACCCTGAAAAGTGAGTTGTCGGCACTCAAATGGAAAAAATTTCACGGTCAGGTTGAAACGCTACAAGGGGAAATTTCTAAGCTAGAAACTGAACTAGAAGCCCGTATCGCTGAGCAACGCCACGCCGACAATCAGATTGAGCAGACTCGCGAAAAACACATTGAATTGACCGATGGCTTTAATGCCGCACAAGGCCGCTATTATGGCATTGGTGCAGATATTGCGCGTCTGGAACAGGGAATCAGCCATAAGAAAGAGCGACGGACTCAGTTAAATGATGATCTTCAGCAGGTCACTTCATCGCTTAAACATTTAACTGAACAGATGAATCAGGACGAAAGTCAGATTGAAGAGTTGCAAGCTAAATTACTTGAAACTGAGCCCGAGCTGGAAATTCAACACCAGGCCCTAGAACAAGCCACGGAAATTTTGGCGGATATTGAAGGCTCTATGCTCGAGTGGGAAACCCAGTGGGATGATTTTAATCGTCAAAGCTCAGAAAACAGTCAGAAAATGGAAGTGGAACGCACTCGAATTCAGCATTTCGAACGGGTGATTGAGCGACTGGCAAAGCGTATTGAGACAAACGAGAATGAGTTAGAAAATCTTCAAGCCGAGCCGGTTGAAGAATCAATGGTCGAAGCCTCCGTGCAATTGAGCAAAGCGGAAGAGGAAACTCACTTGCTCGGTGAAGAAGTTGAAACCATGATGGAGCAAATTGCAGACTTACGTGAAGTCAGGCGCAACCGACAGTCTGAAATTGACCAATGCCGTACTGAATTACAAAAGGTTCAGAGTCGTCATATTTCGTTAAGTGCTCTACAAAAGGCAGCACTGGGTACCGACAATAAATCGGTTGAGAAATGGTTAAGCGAAAACAACCTGAGTAATAACAAAAAACTCGCGCAAGAAATTAAAGTAGATTCGGGATGGGAAAAAGCGGCTGAAACGGTATTGGGCGATTATCTTGACGCCGTATCGGTTAATTCTCTGGACGATCTAGCGGCTGAATTCAGTCATCTTGAATCCGGCAACCTGACGCTCTTGAATACCGCTCAAGCAGTCGGTGCTGCCAGTATTCAGGGCAATAGTTTGCTGACGAAAGTCGACAACGCTGATAGCGTCGCCCATATACTCGGTAATGTTTTTGCTTGTGACACTCTCGAACAAGCGCTGGCGACCCGAAACGATTTAGCGCCCAACCAGTCGGCTATCACGCCACAAGGCTTTTGGGTGGGTCGTAACTGGGCTCGAATTTCTCGCCAAGAAGCTGATGAATCCAGCGTCCTTGAAAGAGAAGCTGAACTGAAAGAGTTATCGGTTCAATTAGAAACGCTCGAAGCCAAGATGGCGTCGCTGAATGAACAGGCTGATGGTGAGCGCGTTAATTTGAGTGATCTGGAGAAAAGCTGGGAAGAAAAGCAGCGATTACTCGGCACTGCGAATAAGCGCTACAGTGAACTGCGTGCGCAAGTTGGTTCGCAACAGGCCAAATTGGAACAAATGACTCGCCGAAAAGACGCACTGGCGAAAGAACTCGTCGATTTGAAACAGCAGTTACAAGGTGATGAGCAAGTTTTAGCGCAGAGCCGCGCGACGCTTGAACGCCTGGTAGACGCGATGGCGAGCGATATGGAACAGAAAGAAAGCCTGTCGCGCCTCAAAGATGAAAAACGAATCGCGGTAGAGCAGGCTCGAAGTCAGGCGCAGGCGGCAAAAGATCAGTCTCACCGAATTGAGCTACAGGTTGCTAACATAAAGTCGGAAATTAATTCGGTACAGTCGACCAATCAACGGATGCATGGTCAGATTACCGAGCTACAAACCCGCAAACTGAACCTTGAAGAATCCTTGCAGTCTGTTAATGCACCAGATGATGAATTGCAGATTGAACTGGAATCAGCGCTGGAAAAAAGGCTTGAGTCAGAACAAGAGCTTGCGGTCGCGCGCGATGCCCTGGAAGAAGTAGATAAACAAATTCGCAGTTTTGAAAAGCAACGTCACGACGCAGAACAGGCTTCTCAGGCAGTACGAAGTCGGTTAGAAAGGTTAAAAATGCAATGGTCGGAAAATTCAACCATGCAGAAAAACCAGGCAGAAAATCTGTCTGGAGAGTCTCAAGATATCGAGCAGATTCTAGCGCAAATGGAAGAAGGAGCTAGCGAAGAAGAGTGGGAAAAGCGTCTTGAAGTCATTGCCGGCAAAATTCAACGATTGGGCGCAATTAATCTGGCGGCAATTGAAGAACACGAACAACAATCTGAGAGAAAAGTGTATCTGGATGCGCAGTTTGAAGACCTGGAAGAGTCGCTAGATACATTAGAGGGCGTTATTCGCAAAATTGACAAAGAAACGCGAACGCGCTTTAAGGAAACATTCGATAAAGTTAACACTGGTATGAAAGAGCTGTTTCCTAAAGTATTCGGCGGCGGCCATGCTTACCTGGAATTAACGGGCGATGATTTATTGGATACTGGTGTCACAGTCATGGCGCGCCCACCAGGAAAGCGTAACAGTACCATCCATTTGCTATCAGGCGGAGAGAAAGCACTGACTGCGCTATCGCTGGTTTTTTCAATTTTCCGCTTGAATCCTGCACCTTTTTGTATGCTCGACGAGGTTGATGCGCCGCTGGATGATGCAAATGTTGCCCGTTACTGTAAACTGGTGAAAGAAATGTCAGAAACGGTGCAGTTTATTTATATCACACATAATAAAGTTTCCATGGAAATGGCGAGTGCGCTTGCCGGTGTCACTATGCAAGAGCCAGGCGCATCACGTCTGGTTGCCGTTGACGTTGATGAAGCGGCTCAGTTGATTGCACAGTAAGTTGAAGGGTTTAAAGTAGGTATCAGGTATTTAAAATGGATTGGCAATTACGCATCGCATTAATTGTTATAGGTTTGCTGGTGATTGGTTTTATCATTTTTGATTTTAACCGTCGCAAGAAAGCGCAAGCGGAAAAGCAACGGTTAATTGATCAGATGCACGCCGTTGCCAGTCAAGTCGACTCGACGGGGTTTGATATTACCGGCGTGGGTAATGTTCGTAAGGTTGGCGAGCCGGTCATTTCGGAAGCCGACATTAACCTGCCGAGTGAGCAACAAGCGCCTGCCGATAATGTGATTGAAAAAAATATTAATCAACCAACTACTGATAGTCACAACCCGGTTGCCAACCCGCCACAAAAAGATGCACCGCCAGGTACCGCAACAAAACCTAAAAAGGCACCAACAGAGCAAATGTCCTTAAATGCTGAGCTCGACAATGCCGACCTTGACCAAGCCAACAAACCGGTGGTTGAGCCGGAAATGGTGATTTCGCTTATTCTCAAAGCAGAAGAGGGTGAAAGTTTTAAAGGTAAAGACTTTATGCCACTGTTATTGTCACAAGGTTTACGTCATGGAGATATGGGGATTTTTCATCGACATTCTGGCGCCGCTGGAAAACCCGGTCCTGTGATGTACAGTGTAGCCAATGCGATCAAACCGGGCACCTTTAACCTGACCAATATCGAATTATTTGAAACGCCTGCATTTGCATTTTTCATGACAATACCAGGACCTTCAGATGCGATCGCGGCATTTGAAGGGATGGTTAAAACTATTAAAATGCTCAAGCAAGAGCTCGGTGGACAAATCCTCGACGACAGCAAGAGTGTTTATACCGAACAGACCTACCAACACCAGCACGAGAGTCTGCGAAACTATTTGACTAAAGCGTCGCTGAAACAATAATTTTCTCATTCACATGGTATATTCGTGACCGGATTTGGCATGACCTCAGACATTAAAAATAAAATAGAATCGCTCAGAAACACGATAGATGAATATAACTATCAATATCATGTTTTAGACAATCCGACGGTACCAGATATTGAATACGATCGCTTAATGCGTGAGCTCACCGTGCTCGAGAATGATAATCCTGAATATTTTAGCGCCGAATCACCGACCCAGAAAGTCGGATTTAAGTCTGATTCAGTTTTTCAGCCGGTGACACACCTGACGCCAATGTTGTCACTCGACAATGTTTTTAGCGAAGCGGAGTTTGAAGCATTTGAGCAAAGACTATATAACCGCCTGGATGACCGTGCGCCACTTGAGTTTACCTGTGAGCCAAAACTGGATGGACTCGCCATTAGTATTGTCTATCGCAATGGTGTTTTGGCAGTGGCCGCAACACGGGGAGATGGAAAGGCTGGTGAAGACGTCACCCAGAATATTCGTACTATTGCCAGTGTGCCACTAAAACTTCGCGGCGATTTTCCTGAGTTGCTTGATGTGAGAGGCGAAGTTTTCATGCCTAAAGCTGCTTTTGAAAAGCTGAATGTTGACGCACTCGCTGCGGGCCAGAAAACATTTGCCAACCCCAGAAATGCAGCGGCTGGCAGCCTTCGCCAATTGGACCCTAAGATCACCGCAAAACGAAGCCTGGCTATCTATTTTTACGCCATCGGTTCGGCAGAAGGAACGGAACTCCCGGACGAACACTTTGCGCGATTACAGCAATTGAAAAAATGGGGATTACCCATTTGTCCGGAAATTTCACTAGTCTCTGGCACTAGTGAGTGTCTCAAGTTTTACCAAAATATTCTCGATAACCGCGAGGCACTACCCTACGAAATTGATGGTGTCGTTTATAAGGTTAATGCCATCGACAAACAACAGACGTTAGGATTCGTCGCTAAAGCACCTCGATGGGCTATCGCGCACAAATTTCCGGCTCAGGAGGAAATGACTCGCTTGTTGGACGTTGATTTTCAGGTTGGCCGAACGGGAGCGATAACTCCGGTCGCAAGACTGGAACCCGTTTTTGTTGGCGGCGTCACCGTTTCAAATGCGACCCTTCACAATATGGATGAAATTGACCGTTTAGGTGTGCAAGTTGGTGATACGGTAATTATTCGCCGCGCCGGAGACGTGATTCCACAAATTGTCTCTGTCGTCGCAGATAGAAGACCGGCAGATGCAACGCCCGTAACAATTCCGCAGGTCTGTCCCGTGTGCCAGTCTGCGGTTGAGAAAGAAGCTGACCAGGCAATTTATCGGTGTACTGGTGGGCTCATCTGTGATGCCCAGAAAAAGCAGTCGATTAAACATTTCGCCTCCCGCAAAGCCATGGACATCGACGGTCTCGGCGATAAACTTGTCGACCAACTCTGCGATGAAGGCTTGCTCCATACCGTCGCTGATGTTTATCGGTTGAATCGCGAACAATTGATTAGCCTGGAACGGATGGCGGAAAAATCGGCCGACAATTTATTGGCAGCCATTAAAAAGAGTCAACACACCAGTTTAGCCAAGTTTATTTTTGCCTTGGGGATTCGCGAAGTCGGCGAGGTCACTGCAATGAACCTGGCCAATGAGTTGTTAGAATTGGAGGCAATTGCGCGAGCCGATCAAGAGCGATTAGAGTCGATTAAAGATATCGGTGAAGTGGTAGCGCATCATATTGTTTCGTTTTTTGCCAATCCGCATAACCGGGAAGTGGTGTCTGATCTGGTAGCGCTTGGAATTACCTGGCCTGCTATCGAAGTTAAGACGGCTGACGAACTTCCTTTGCTCGGTCAAACCTGGGTTCTCACCGGTACGTTAACGGAAATGAAACGTAATGACGCAAAGCAACGTTTGCTTGCACTGGGTGCAAAGGTCAGTGGTAGTGTGTCTAAAAATACCACCATTGTGGTTGCAGGTGCGTCCGCAGGTAGCAAACTTACTAAAGCCAATGAACTTGGAGTGGCGGTGATTGATGAGTCGACCTTTATTGACCGACTAAACGACTTGGAAAGTTAGTTTCGCGTTCAACAGGGCGAATCCCGCCATCCCAAATCTTGTTATTGTGCTTTATGTCAAAAACATAGCCTGAATTGACTACTTATTCCTTATCGGAATTTCGAGATGTTTTTGGCCCCATTTTGAGACATTTCTCACAAGAATTTCCATGGATCGGCTACATAAGCCACTCAAATAATGTCCTATGCTTAAATTAGAGGTTAAGGGAGGATTGAATCCGTTAACCAAAAATGGAGCTTTAATCGAGAGGACAATTTCATGGTAAAATCTAAGCATCAATGGGCAACTTTTTGTAAAGGTCGGGTAAAAGTTAAAGCGTGTGCTTGCTGCGGCGAGCTTCATCTTCCTAGTAACACAGACAACCTTTGTGATAATGCCGATGTTTTTCAAAGCCAAATCGTTAAAGCGGGCTACCGATTATATGATGGTCAGTTAACCGCGGCCGCATCGTAAATATTTTCAGTCTGCAGCAATTTTTTCGTTCGATAACGAATGGCTAATTCCCAGGTTTTTTGCCTGGGATTTTTATCTCTGGGCATAAACCAAAAAGCCAAACTTTCGTTTGGCTTTTTGGTACTCGGTCAGTATTAGTTCGCTGTTGATAAAAACTCGTGCAGCCAGCTGTTGACCTCTTGGTGCCATTGCAAACTATTATGGGGTTTTAACACCCAATGATTTTCATCGGGAAAATATAGCAGCTTACTTTTGATACCTTTACGTTGCAGGGCGGTAAATGTGCCAAGCGACTGGGTGACAGGGATACGATAGTCGAGTTCACCTTGAACCACCAACATTGGTGTCTTCCAGTTTTTTACATAATTAACGGGATTATATTTTTCGTGAATTGTCGGATTGTCAAAATAAGTGCCGCCATTTTCCCATTCAACAAACCATAATTCTTCGGTAGCGTAGTACATCATTCGGTTGTCAAAAACGCCATCGTGATTGACCAGACATTTAAATTGATCTGGCCAGTTGCCAGCAATCCAGTTAATCATGTATCCGCCATATGAAGCGCCAAGAGCACACATATTATTGGCGTCAATAAAGTCATATGTATCGAGCGCGTATTTCAAACCTTTTTGTAAATCCTCAAATGGTTTGCTGCCCCAGTTTTGCGAAATAGAATCGGTAAACGCCTGGCCATAACCAGTAGACCCATGAAAATCGATCATCACGGCGACAAAACCTTGCCCCGCGTATGTCTGTGGATTCCAGCGGTAATGGAAATGGTCGCCGAAACTGCCTTGCGGTCCACCGTGAATTAAGAAGACGAGAGGATATTTTTTTCCTGCTTCAAAGTTGGCAGGCTTAACGACATACCCGTGAACCGTTTCATCATTCCAGCCTTTAAATTTAAATTGTTCGTATTCACCAAACGCGATTGAATCGAGTTTTTTCTGATTATTGAAGGTAATTTGCTTAGCGTTTTGTCCGTTAAGATCGCTCACGAATAACTGGCTCGGACTCTTTAAACTATCTTTGGTATAGACCAGCTTGTCTTTAGCGATACTCACTGCAGAAATAAATCCGTCCTTATTCACGAGGGTTTTCTCTCGGGTGCCAATGTCAAACTTCCAAAGCGCACGCGTGCCCAGGTTGTTGCCGATTAAATAAAGAGATTTGTCATCTTTGGAAAACTGAAAACTCCCAAATGAGCGGTCCCAATTTTCTGTTACTTTACTGAGCTTGCCAGTTCGAATGTTTTTAATCACCACTTCGAAACGATCGGCTTCGAAACCAGGGCGACGCATTGCCAGATAAGCAAGTTTTTGTCCATCATGACTAATGACTGGTGCAGTATCCCAAGCTTTGTTGGCTTCGGTTAGATTCATCGCTTTTGCCGGGCGATCAATCGACACTCGGTAAATGTCAAAATTAGTCGAGGTGGGCTCCATGGCATCTTGAATTCTGGCGGAAAAATAAACGGCGCTGCCATTTCCTGCAAAAGTATATTCTTCATCACCACCAAAAGGATCTGACGGTACATTAGCATTAACTGCTTTTGATACCGGAATGACCTTTTTATTTTTAACGATGCCTTTGTTGTTTAAATCCGCAACAAATAATTGCGATTGGGTTTGGTCAATCCAGTGGTCCCAATGGCGGACAAACATTTTGTCGTAAACGACACCGCTGGTTTTCTTTTGTGCTTCCAATTCATGGCGAGATTGGGTGCAAGCGAAATCTTTGCAGTCAGGGTATACGCTTGCAGAAAAGAGAATACGATCGCTGTTTGGTGATAATTTAAAACTAGTGACATCAACGGCATAGTCAGTGACCTGGACAGGCGCTTTAGATTTCAGATTTACTTTCCAAACCTGCGATGATTTGTTGCGCGAGGAGAGAAAATAAATGTCTTTGCTATTTTTGGACCACTTGGGTGAATGATCGGAAGCCTGGTGCGTTGTGAGTTGCGTGGTTTTGTTATCGCTTAAGCGGATTGTCCATATATCGGTACGTCCGCGGTTAGCGTCCAGATCTGTCGTTCGAACCACATAGGCAACATGCTTTCCATCGGGGGAAACCGTTGCGCTACTGACTCGCTCCATATTGATCATATCTTCAGCGGTAAATGGGGTTTTCGCTGCTATGGCGGATGTCGCGAAAAGACTAAAATAAAATAGTGAGAGTAAGCGTTTTATTTTCATTATGGTTTATCCTGAATAGTCCTGATTTGTACTCTGCTTTTTAACAAGAGCATCATTCTGATTGACCTAATGAGATAATTCAAGCCGCATCAGAAAATAGTCGCTAAACCCAATAATCTGGCTAAGTTTTATACGAAATACAAAGAGATAAACTAAATTGTGATAAAGCAGTTGACAGCCTACCGGTAAGCCCTTAGAATGCCCGCCGAATTCAGGGGCTATAGCTCAGCTGGGAGAGCGCTACACTGGCAGTGTAGAGGTCAGCGGTTCGATCCCGCTTAGCTCCACCAATTCTCTTTATCTGAATCATTTAGAGATTTGAATTCTAGTGTGAAAAACACTATCTAGTCCCCTTCGTCTAGAGGCCTAGGACACCGCCCTTTCACGGCGGTAACAGGGGTTCGAACCCCCTAGGGGACGCCATCTTTAAAAGCCAGTCAATTGACTGGCTTTTTTCGTTCTTCCGCTTCATTCCTTAGCTGATATGCGCTACTTTGGTTGATGACCTATATCAGGCATAGGAAAAAATGATACCTTTTATCACTGATATTGACCCTGTATATGGCTGACCCGGCTGGGTAACTAGGCTATAATATGCGCTCCAAAATTAAAGACTTAGCTGGGTTTGAACAACCCAATGGCCACTTCAAATTATCTTATAATCGCAAAAAATACAGGCTGCTCCGAATGGTCTGGGCGATTTCAGGTGGAGCCTGCTGGCGATTGAATGACCTGTTAAGTTCGTGACTTGAGCAAACGATGGGAGAGCTTAAATGACAGCTATTCAAAAAGCTGACTTTATTGATAGCGTGGAAGGTGCGCTGCAGTATATATCCTATTACCACCCCAAAGATTTTATAGATTCACTCTATGCGGCTTATCAGAAGGAAGCAAATCCTGCAGCGAAAGACGCGATGGCGCAAATGCTAATTAACTCGCGTATGTGCGCAGAAGGTAAACGGCCTATCTGTCAGGACACGGGTATCGTCACCGCCTTTGTAAAAATAGGCATGGATGTGACCTGGGAGTCTGATATGACTGTTCAGGAAATGGTCGACGAAGGTGTTCGCCGCGCTTATCTTAGTCAAGAAAACCCGCTTCGAGCGTCTATTGTTAAAAACCCTGTTGGCCCGCGTGTTAATACCAAAGACAACACGCCAGCGGTAGTCCATGTAGAAATGGTGCCCGGTAATTGTGTCGATGTCACAGTCGCTGCCAAAGGCGGTGGGTCAGAAAATAAATCGAAATTCGTGATGTTAAATCCCAACGATTCAATCGTCGATTGGGTGTTAAAGACCGTTCCGACCATGGGCGCTGGGTGGTGTCCACCAGGCATGCTTGGTTTGGGAATTGGTGGCACCGCCGAAAAAGCCATGGTAATGGCTAAAGAATCCTTGATGGACCCGATTGATATGCACGAACTCAAGGAAAAAGGCGCAGAATCACCGGTGGAAAAACTTCGTCTCGAGCTATTTGATAAGGTTAATCAGTTAGGAATAGGGGCGCAAGGGCTCGGTGGTCTTACGACAGTATTGGATATTAAAATCAAAGATTGTCCAACCCATGCAGCATCTTTACCTGTTGCGATGATTCCAAACTGTGCCGCTACGCGCCACGCGCATTTTGTGCTTGATGGTTCAGGTCCGTCGTTTGTCGAACCGCCGAAACTCGACGATTGGCCAGTGGTTGAGCAAGCTGCTTCTGAGAATATGAAAAAGGTTAATCTGGATAATATTTCTCAGGCAGAAATAGAAAGCTGGCAACCTGGCGATACGTTACTGCTATCTGGGAAAATTCTGACAGGTAGAGACGCGGCCCATAAAAAGATCAAGGACCTGCTCGATAGCGGCGAAGGTCTGCCTGAAGGTGTCGATTTTGAAAATCGATTTATTTATTATGTCGGCCCCGTTGATCCGGTTCGCGATGAAGTCGTCGGTCCGGCTGGCCCCACCACTGCAACTCGTATGGATAAATATTCAGACATGATGCTCAATGACAAGTCGCAAGGCGGGCTTGGACTCATGGGCATGATTGGTAAAGCAGAGCGCGGCGATGCCGCATTGGCAGCCATTAAAAAGAATAAAGCCGTCTATTTGATGGCCGTGGGCGGGGCGGCTTACCTGGTATCAAAAGCCATCAAGCAATCCCGTGTGGTCGCTTTTGAAGAATTGGGCATGGAGGCAATCTACGAGTTTGAAGTTCAAGATATGCCAGTGACCGTCGCAGTCGATACCAATGGAGACTCGGTCCATAAATCGGGACCGGCGATATGGAAAGTTAAAATCCAGGAAACGGTTAGTTAGTTTCGTGACGCAGCCCAACGCTCAAAGCGAAGGTTGCGACTAATGTCCAATGGTCACAAGATGCCATTTTAGTTCTAATCAATTAAGTCGCTCAAACTGTAGAATTTTTTAAAGTATGGGCGCACACATTTGAAAAGAGAGAAAAATATGAGTCAAAACCTGTCACCAGGCGCAAAATTTCGTAAAGCGGTTGCTAATAACAAACCACTTCAGTTAGTCGGTACCATCAATGCATTTACGGCACATATGGCAAAGCAAGCCGGTCATCAGGCAATTTATCTTTCCGGTGGTGGTGTCGCGGCAAACTCTCTAGGCATGCCTGATCTCGGCATTAGTACTATCGATGACGTATTGACCGATGTTCGTCGAATTACCGATGTATGTGATTTACCACTTATGGTAGACGCGGATACCGGATTTGGCGGCGCTTTCAATATCGCTCGTACCATTCGTTCGCTAATAAAATTTGGTGCGGCGGGTTGCCACATAGAAGATCAGGTAGCAGCCAAGCGTTGTGGCCACCGTCCGGGTAAAGAAATTGTTTCGCTTAATGAAATGGTTGATCGTATCAAGATTGCGGTCGATTCTAGAACGGATGAAGACTTTGTCATTATGGCCAGAACTGATGCGCTCGCAGTCGAAGGTATGCAGTCGGCTATCGAACGCGCTAATGCGTGCCTTGAAGCAGGCGCCGATATGATATTCCCGGAAGCGATCAACTCCTTGGAACAATACAAAGAATTTGGCGCCGCCGTGAATGCGCCTATTTTGGCCAACATTACCGAGTTTGGTCAGACTCCGTTATTTTCAACACCAGAGCTCGGTGACGTTGGTGTCGATATCGTGCTTTACTGTTGTGGCGCTTATCGTGCAATGAACAAAGGAGCGGAAAGTTTTTACCAGGCTTTAATTAATGACGGCCATCAGAGAAACGTAGTCGAAATTATGCAGACGCGAGAGGAGCTTTACGGCTATTTAAATTATCATCAATATGAGCAAAAGTTGGACGAACTATTTGCCAGTAATAAGGAGAAGTAAGCAATGACAGAATCGTCAAACACTGAATCAGTCTTACCAAAACCCAAAAAATCTGTAGCGCTTTCAGGCGTTCCCGCAGGTAACACAGCGCTTTGTACGGTTGGCCGTACTGGCAACGATCTGGCGTATCTTGGATACGATATTCTCGATTTTGCAGAAACAGCTGAGTTTGAAGAAATTGCTCATCTACTTATCCATGGCCGGTTACCTAACAAAGCGGAGTTGGTGAATTACAAGCGCAAATTAAAAGCGTTACGTGGTTTGCCGAATGTTGTTCAGGAAGTTCTCGAAGCGATTCCTGCGGCCGCGCATCCAATGGATGTTTTGCGTACAGGCTGCAGTGTACTCGGTACAGTATTGCCAGAAAAGGATGAACAGGCACCTGCTGATGCGCGTGATATTGCAGATCGTTTATTGGCGTCGTTTGGATCCATGCTGTTGTACTGGTACCACTATAGTCACAATGGTAAATGCATTGACGTGGAAACGGATGATGATTCAATTGGTGCGCATTTCCTAAATTTATTGCACGGCGAAAAACCGAGCGCACAATGGGAAAAAGCCATGCACACATCATTGATTCTTTATGCTGAGCATGAATTCAATGCATCGACGTTTACCTCACGCGTTATCGCAGGTACCGGTTCCGATATGTACTCTGCCGTCAGCGGCGCTATCGGTGCATTACGTGGACCAAAGCACGGCGGCGCGAACGAAGTTGCGCTTGAAATTCAAAAGCGATATGCAACGCCAGATGAAGCTGAAGCCGATATTAAAGAGCGAATGGCACGCAAAGAAATTGTTATTGGGTTTGGTCATCCGGTTTACACTGTTTCTGATCCGCGAAATGTGGTTATTAAAAAAGTTGCCAAGCAATTGTCGGAATCTGCAGGTGATTTGAACCTTTATAATATCGCAGAGCGTCTCGAGACGGTCATGTGGGATGAAAAGAAAATGTTCCCCAACCTCGATTGGTTCTCGGCCGTTTCTTATCATCAGATGGGAATTCCTACCGCCATGTTTACACCAATCTTCGTGATGTCACGCATTACCGGTTGGGCTGCACATATTATGGAGCAGCGCGTTGACGGTAAAATTATTCGTCCAAGTGCTAACTATGTCGGCCCGGAAGAAAGAAAATGGGTACCAATCGAAGATCGTTAATTTGATCTCGCTTGAAATCATTAGACCTGAAAGGAGAGTTGTTACTCTCCTTTTTTATTTACTCAGTCAGTCTGCTTAGTTTATATTGAAGTCGTTTTATTTAACGACATCAATCAATTGAGCGACCAAATTGAATCATAATAATCACATTGAATATGACCTTTTGATCGAATCTATTACGCAATATCTATTCGATCATGAAATTGAACAGACAGCTGTTTTCGATAGCGCCAGGTTGAGCTTTATTGATGCCATTGGCCACGGAATTTTTGCGCTCCGCTCTCCAGAATGCACCAAGCATCTGGGGCCAATCATTAACGGCACTATCGTTCCGGGCGGGGCAAGGGTGCCCGGCACCAGTTATCAGTTAGATCCGGCAAAATGCGCGTTTGACATAAGCTGTATGACAAGCTGGTTAAACATTGATCAGGTTTGTATTGGTAACGAGCCCGGCTATCCTGGTGAAAATCTGGGTGCCATTTTGGCAGTCGCTGACTATATCTCAATGCAACGAATGTCCTCGGGTTACGCGCCTTTGTCAATGCACAATATTTTAACCGCGCTCATTAAAACCTATGAAATTCAAGTCGTACTGGGTTTAGAAAACGGACTAGGACAATTTGGCCTGGCGCAATCTTTATTTAGTAAAGTTGCCTCAACTGCGGTGGTGACGCAATTACTAGGCGGTGATCGTTCAAGGGTCAAAGCGGCAATTTCGCTTGCATTCCTTGACGCACCTCAATTGAAATGTGAACGAGTTAGTTATCCCGCACGCGCAGCGTTTAATGCGGGATTAAATAGTAGCCGAGCAGTCACTCTGTCGTTCATGGCTGTTGCCGGTGAAAACGGCATACCTGACGCGCTGGCGCAAACGGACGTCGGTTTTCATGCGCTCGCACTCCGTGGTAAAACCTTAAAATTACTCCGCAAGTTTGAAGCCCTAAGCTTCGATAACATCGTGTTCCGATGTGGGGTTCCCGCACACATACACTGGCTCACCGGCGTTGAAATTGCGGGTCAGCTGCATTCTCAAGTGAGCAACAGGCTCGATGACATCGAGCGAATCGAAGTAAAAACTCACCGGGCGGCGCTGCAAGGCACCTCTCAAGCAATCCATTCAGAGGACTCGAATTTCATTGTGACGTTTAAAAAGTTAATCGCACAAGCCATCGTTTATGGCCAGGTTGGACCTGAATCGGATAGCGATATAGAGCAAAAGGCGACGCGGTATATTTCTATCTGTGCGAAAGTTGCAATTGAGGAATCCGCTGAATTTACTCAGGCATTTATGGCAGAGGAGGGGCATGCCTTACCCAATTCAATTCGAGTATATTTCCGCGATGGAAGTGTCACTGCTGACAAAAGAATTGACTTTCCATTAGGCCACAAGTGTAGAAGGGAAGAAGGCGAAGTAGCTATTACAGCTAAATTCGAGTCAAATATTGGCAGCCGCTTTTCCAGGTTACACGCCAAAGACATTTTGGAAATCTGTGAAAATAAAAAGCTGTTCGAGAGTTTGGCCGTGAATGAGTTGATGGATTTATTTGTTGTTTAACCTTCGGTCGAGCGAGTAAAACTACAGGAAAGATTTTTGACGCAGAGAAAGCTGCTTAACCGAGTGATCTTATCACGCAAAAAAATGCCTTGATGATTGAATATAGGCTTAACTAAATTGCGACGACTGCGACACTATGAACGAATATTCTATTCTCGTGAATGTTAAATTGTTTTAGGGCGAGGATGTTTTAAAGTAGACGCTACAGGTAAAAATGATGATTGCTGGTGCATCGATATTGACTCGCCAATTTGCTCAATAGGTCATTCCTTATTGACGCAATTTCTACCCAGGTCAATCGAGCGATCTAAAGCCTTTTTGGCTTTTTCTAAAACTTCAGCGATAGAAACATTGGGAGTCAGTTCAGATACGCCCATGGATACGGTGACCTTTACCGCAGTCATACTGGCTTTCTTTTTTAAAGAGACACCTGCGACTTTTTTTCTCAGTTCATCAGCGATTTTAATGCCATGTTCGATACTGGTTTTGGGTAGCACGAGAATATATTTATCATCTTCAATCCGTGACACAATATCGCCACCCTTCAGATAATTGGTCGATAATTTACCCAAATGTTTGAGCACCGCATCACCCATTACTTTGCCGTTGACACTATTAAAATGGGCAAATTTATCAATATCCATATGAATAACCGTCATTGGATGGTTTTCTTTATGGACAATTGCTTCTTGTAAAGTTTTGAATAAACCGTTTTTATCTAGAAGACCAGTTAACTCGTCTTTGCTAGTTTCATCTTTTGTCTTCAGGTAACTTTCTTGATCGGCGCTGATAACGACCTCACCAGCGCCTTCGGCAGAATACATATCAGACGATAGTAAATCCTTAATTTTATCTACTTCGTCAGAAATATCCGCTTGCTGGTCAAATTTGCCGACCAACATGTTTAGTAATTCGGTGACATATTCGCTGGTATGGCCGGTTTGCATAGTGAGCTCTTGAAAGCGTTTAGCGAGAATGTGTTCTTTGAACACTTTATCTAATTGGCTGCGGTAGTCATCTTGGCTGAGATCCAGTGCGTCAACTTTTTTCTTGAGTTCCGCATCTTCGGTGTGTAGGTATTCATAAGCGATGGTGTAGCAAAGCGGTTCGGCTGGCAGCTGATGGTCCCGCAGCCAGGCCATAGCGACCCTGGATTTCATCCCCGCGGCTTTAATATCGTTTAATCTGGTTTCCGGCATATCGCTTGAATATCAATGATGGATATTTCTTATTATAGGCAAGAACAAAAAATATCCAGTAATTTTTTGGATTTTTAGCTGGAAAAATTGGTCTAATGCAGCGAATTCCGCCGATTATTCTCGAATAGGATTATTGATCAGGAACCGTGTTCCTTTGAGCAGATCTTTCTTTTTGAAAAGAAAATGCCATCGTGAACCGCCCGCCTGACGCCATAAAAAACAGGCCCGAATAGCGGCTAACAGTGCGGCGCGAACTTGCGCCTGAATTTCGGGCTGCTTCAGAAATTTAGGTTCGCCTTTAACCTGGATTCGGTCATTGAGTTTGGACAGTGTCTGTTTATAAGTATCCGAACAATCTTCGATAAGTTGATCAAAATTCGTTTCATCATTATAAAAATTAAGATCCTGAAATCGAGTCGTCATCTGTTCTATTCTTGCAGACAAAACCGCCATGAGCTTTTTGTCTTTATTAAGCTGTTGTTGTAGCGCCATGATATTGATGACCATATTAACAAACTCTGGGTCTTTATCTTTGTGGGTTGGGTCAATCTGATGACTTAAAATACGTAGTCCGGTGCTTACTTCAAAACTTCCTCCATAAACAGCGGCAGCCGAAGGTGCATCAATTCGGAGCAAGCTGGCCAAAACCGCTTTGAAGTCGGTAGAGTTTGTTTGTCCTTTCCAGGCGACGTGCTGCACAATTCGGACCGCTTGAGAGAGTCCAGCTAAAGCGATGCATTGGTCGATCACGGGTTGATTATTGCTCATGCCCTGATTGTCTCTTTTCTATTTTATTGAATGATTGTATCAATAATGCCGCCGCCGAGGCATTGTTCCCCGTCATAAAAAACGACGGATTGGCCCGGGGTAACGGCGCGTTGCGGTTGATCAAAATTAACACGCCAATTCGTTTCATCTATTTTTTCGACGCTGCAGGAAAAATCAGATTGGCGGTAACGGCTCTTGGCGGTACAGCGAAATTGCGTTGGTTTATCATCGGGTTTCACCCAGTGAAGCTGCGAGGCCATCAATCCGGTACTCTGTAGCATGGGGTGGTCATGTCCCTGGCCGACAATTAAGACGTTTCGCTGCATATCTTTGGCGAGTGCATACCAGGGCTCTTCGCTCGCATTGGCCATGCCGCCAAGACCAATGCCTTTTCTCTGGCCTAGAGTGTGGTACATTAAACCGGAATGCTTGCCTATCACATTGCCTTTATCGTCTTCAATGTCTCCCGGTTGGGCGGGGAGATACTGCTGCAAAAAATCTTTGAACTTACGTTCGCCTATAAAGCAGATACCGGTACTGTCTTTTTTGTTGGCGGTCACAAAGCCTTGCTCCTCGGCAATACGGCGAACTTCTGATTTTTCCAGTTCGCCAACGGGAAACAGCGTCTTATTGAGTTGTTCTTGTTGCAAGGTATACAGAAAATAGGTTTGATCTTTATTATCATCGACACCGCGAAGCATCAACGAACCACCGTTGATTCTTTCGACTCGAGCATAGTGACCGGTTGCAATATACTCGGCACCAAGAATTTTCGCATAATCGAGGAAGGCTTTAAATTTAATTTCCTTGTTACACATAATGTCCGGGTTGGGCGTACGACCGGAGCGATATTCCTGCAAAAAATATTCGAACACACGGTCCCAATATTCAGCGGCAAAATTAATGGTTTTAAATGGAATCCCTAACTTGTCGGCGATTGACTGAGCATCGGCCATATCTTCAGCTGCTGCGCAATAGTCGTCGGTATCATCTTCTTCCCAGTTTTTCATAAAAACGCCGATGACTTCATAACCTTGCTGTTTGAGCAAGTAAGCTGCAACGGATGAATCGACTCCACCTGACATACCGACGACCACTTTTACAGTGGAATTCGTTGCCGATGGATGTGCTGTTTTATCAGTTTTTAGTTGGGACATAATTTAAAATACAGATAGATAGTGTGTGCTAAATTTTAATAAAATCTCAATAATTGAATTTATTGAGACACTGATGATAAAGATTTATTTCATCGCCAGCGAAATTTAATGACTCAAGCGGTAGCCGAATGCCTTTCTGGTAATCGTGAATACATTGAAGAACCAGCGCGCTGCGCAAGTTTTCTTTGGGGATATTAGTGATCTCTTTGGCGCTGAACCAGCAATTGTCGATGATATCCTCATCATTTGGCGAAGGTTCTTGATCATCTGGCGTTTGACCTACGAAACAAAATCTCAGGTAAGTTTTACCATTGGTCGCCGGACTCAACAAATAAGTGCCAACCAGTGCCGAAGGCGCAAAGCTCAGGCCCGTTTCTTCATGGACTTCACGAATGACGGCGTCTATCAATGATTCTTTGAGCTCTACGTGGCCTGCGGGCTGATTGTACACTATCTGACCAGAGCTCGCCGTTTCTTTTACTAACAAATACTTGTCATTTCGCCGTATAATAGCGGCTACAGTCACGTGGATTGAATCCATGTAATAAAAATTCCGAATGTAGGTCTGAGAGAATATGACGCATTTTACCCATTTGAATGAAAAAGGCGAAGCCCAAATGGTCGATGTCACCGAAAAAGCACCAACTTTTCGGGTCGCGACGGCATCTGGCTTCGTAAAAATGCAAGCTGCAACCCTGGATATGATTGTTAATGGGGAACATAAAAAGGGCGATGTTTTAGCCGCTGCAAGAATCGCAGGCATTCAAGCGGCCAAGAAAACGTCAGATTTAATCCCTTTGTGCCATCCCTTATTACTGACTTCCATCAAAGTTGAGATGACGCCAGATAGCGATAATAATCGCTTATTAATTAGCGCGACCTGTAAGCTTTCCGGCCAGACTGGCGTTGAAATGGAAGCTCTGACCGCCGTATCAATCGCTGCGCTGACCATTTATGATATGTGTAAAGCGGTTGACAAAGGCATGGTGATTTCAGCGGTCCAGCTCGAGGAAAAGCAAGGCGGCAAGTCGGGCAGCTGGTTACGTGATGAATCAACTCAATAATTGATTTTGGAATTTTGAAATGAATGTAAACCTCTTATTTTTTGCCAGCTTCAAAGAACAACTGGATTGCGGCAGACTGGATTTTGAACTGACAGAGGGAACCACTGTTGCCGGACTTTGCGAACAACTAGCGACCAAAGGGGGAAACTGGCAAAGTCTTTTTTCCGCCGCTTCGCAATCAGTGAAAGTTTCTGTAAATCAAGAGATGGCGGACATGCAGACTCCATTGCAGGCGAATGATGAAGTCGCATTTTTTCCACCGGTAACTGGAGGTTAGAATGCAGATCTTGCCCGAGCAGGAAATTTACATTTCTGATAAACCATTTAATTTAACTTCTCTTAACCATGCGATTCAAACCAATGAAGGTGAAAGCGGGGCTGCGGTTATTTTCACCGGCGCAGTGAGAGTTTCTGTGGAAGAAAGCGGCTTAACCGGCATGACGCTGGAGCATTACCCCGGAATGACAGAAAAGCAGCTCGCGGACATTATTGACGAAGCGCGTGAAAGGTGGCATTTGACCCGAATATTAGTAGCCCATCGCGTTGGATATCTTGAACCGGGTGATCCGATAGTATTTGTCGGGGTCTGCGGTCTGCACCGTGCGGAAGCATTCATTGGGGCGCAATTTATTATGGACTACCTGAAACAGAAAGCGACTTTCTGGAAAAAAGAGCATTACGGCGAGTCTACCCATTGGGTTGACGCTAAATCTAGCGATGCTCAAGCTGCTGAACGTTGGGCGTAAATCTAATTGGCATACAGCAATTAAATAGCGTGAATTGATTATGCGTCTTGATAAATTTGTCGCTCAATCAGCCGATGTCACGCGCTCACAGGCAAAAAAGCTAATTCAGGCTCAGCGGGTCACAATCAATCAACAACGCATTTCCAATTCGGCTCAGAAAGTAACGTCCGAGGATCGTGTTTTTCTTGATAATAAGTCGCTTCAATTAATGGGGCATCGGTACATTCTGCTTCATAAACCGAAGGGCTATATATGCTCGACAAAAGACGAAGAATACCCATCTGCTTTAAATCTGATCGATGTGCCCAACAAATCTAAACTGCATTTTGCGGGACGGTTAGATCAGGATACAACCGGCATGGTGTTAGTATCTGATGATGGTGACTGGACTCATCGCGTGACATCGCCAAGGAAACGGTTGGGAAAATGTTATCACGTTTGGTTAAAAGAACCCGTTTCGTCATTAATGATCAGCGAAATTGAATCAGGCGTCGCGTTAAAAAATGAAGCGAAAAAGACGCTGCCTGCAAACATAAAATTGGTCTCAGAATACGAAGTTTTGTTGACCATTGATGAAGGAAAATATCATCAGGTGAAGCGAATGTTTGCAGCGGTCGGCAATCGCGTTGTGAAACTTCATCGAGAATCAATAGGTGAAATTAATCTGGATAATATTACCGAAGGCGAATATCGGTTATTATCAGAAAACGAAATCGCAAAGTTTTAGTCAAAATGGATAAAACGCTATTTTATGTTCACGACCCCATGTGTAGCTGGTGTTGGGGATTCGAGCCTGTACGTCAACAACTTTTTAATTTGCTCGCAGACAAAATAAAAATTCGTCGGCTTGTGGGAGGGTTGGCGCCCGACTCAAACGCCCCCATGCCAGAGGAAATGCAAGCTTACCTTAAACAAACCTGGCAACGCATCCAACGAACTATCCCGGGAACAGAATTTAACTTCGAATTTTGGGAAAAATGCCAGCCGCGACGGTCGACCTACCCGAGCTGTCGAGCGGTCATTGCCGCAAGAATACAAGGTCAAGCGTATGATGAGTTAATGAGCTATCAAATTCAGACCGCTTATTATCTTGAGGCCAATAACCCATCAGATGATGCAATTTTGATTAAATGTGCAAAAGCGCTTAATTTAGATGTCGGAAGGTTTGAATCGGATTTACACTCTCTCTCGGTTAACAAAACCTTAAGCGCGGAACTCTCATTAGCGCGCATGATGGGGGCAAACAGTTTTCCAAGTCTGGTCGTGGAAAAGAACAATCAATGGCATCTTATCCCATTGGACTATCAAAACGCGGAAACCATGTTTGCCAAAATCATGTTAGCCTAGCGGTCAAAGTGCTAATTATACTCGGAGAAACACAATGTCGTTAACGCCTTTTCATTTAGCCGTTCAAGTACGAGACATTGATGAAGCTCGTGACTTTTACGGAAAAAAACTTGGCTTTCCTGAAGGCAGAAGCACTGCCCAGTGGATAGACTTTAACCTGTTTGGTCATCAATTTGTCGTGCACCTTAATCCAACAATCGGCAAAGAGGGAAAGATCAATCATATTGCCAATCATGTCGATGGCCACGGGGTTCCTGTACCACATTTTGGCGTGGTGATGAATTTTGAAGAATGGCAAACCTTTGCCGATAAAGTCCGTACAGTCATTGATGAGTTTTTAATAGAACCATATATTCGTTTTAAAGGACAACCAGGAGAGCAGGGGACCATGTTTTTTATGGATCCATCCGGAAATGCTCTGGAGTTTAAAGCGTTTAAAGATATCGATTCACAGCTTTTTGAGAAATAGATCTGCGTTAATCATCAGCCTGAATAAATTGACGGCTCGTTTGTCCTCTTTCCACACGCGTTTATTTGGGCAAAACGTAGTGGAAAGGAGGCATTTGAGTACCTTCCTTTGTTTTCATTGAGAGTCATTTATTGAGAATCATTTATTGAGAATCAATCAATTGAGAGCTAATCAGTAACTACTTGATTCAGCACGATTATCACATTTTGCTCTCTTGATTGGAGCAAACCTCCCCCCATAATGCCAAGTGGCGCAAGAAGATAGAATGTTCTAGTTGTTAAGTATTGTCGACAATGTAAGGCGTGTTGTTTGACTTTCTAGTTTCTGGAGTCTATATTGTCGACAATCCAAGGCTAAATCCATACTTCAACCAATGTCTCTCGTCACCGAACTGCCAGTTACCACCGCCGACAAGACTTTTGTCCAGTTGCGTACCGATATTGTAGAAGGGGATATTTCGGCAGGCTCCAAGCTGAGTGAGACCGAGTTGTCGACAAAGTATGCGGTGAGCCGTGCGGTTGTCCGGGAAGCGATTAATCGGCTGGAATCTTGTCGATTGGTGGAACGCAAAGCCAACGTCGGCGCCCGGGTAGTCGATCTTACACCAGAAGGTTTACTGGAGCTTTATCAGGTTCGAGAGTCTTTGGAGGGAATGGCCGCAAGACTGGCCGCCATGAATATGAGTGAGGAAGAAATTGCTGATTTAAATGCCCTGTTAAAAGCCCATTTCGAGAAAGTTCAAGACGGACAATCCTATTATCAGGAAGCGGGCGATGTGGATTTTCATTACCGTATAGTGTTGGGAAGTAAAAACACTCAGCTGATTTCTTTACTTATGAACGGCATCTATCACCTGATCAGGATGTATAGAGTGCAATTGGGTATGGCAGGACCGCGCGTGACAACGGCGTTTGACGAGCACTTACATATCGTAAAAGCCATATCAAATCGTGACGCGGAACTAGCTGAGATGCTAATGCGTCGGCATATTTCCTATACCAAACAGAGCCTTGAAGAGAAACTAGTGAGTAAAAGCTAGTGAGGAAAAGTTAGTGAGGAAAAGTTAGTGAGGAAAAGTTAGTAAGCAAAAGCTGGACATAAAAGCTTAAGGATATTTTGACCGCAGCAAAGAGACTTACAGAAGTATCAGGTAAATCTCGATGCTTAAGAGGTTCCTTCGCTAAGGTCGTACAGACAAGTCATTTTAGAATCAATAAACGTGGATGAAAGATGAATACACAATACCGAAAAAAACTCGCCGGCACCGAGCTGGATTACTATGATACTCGTGAAGCGGTCGAAGCAATTTCATCGGGTGCCTTTGATAAATTGCCGTATACGTCGCGGGTATTGGCAGAAAACCTGGTACGGAAATGCGATCCTGCGGTACTCACCGATTCGTTAAAACAAATTATCGAACGAAAACGTGAACTGGACTTTCCCTGGTTTCCGGCACGAGTGGTTTGTCATGATATTTTAGGCCAAACAGCTCTGGTTGACCTGGCCGGACTCCGAGATGCGATAGCAGATAAAGGCGGCGATCCTTCCAAAGTAAACCCGGTTGTGCCAACCCAACTTATTGTCGATCATTCTCTGGCCGTTGAACACGCGGGATTCGAAAAAGACGCCTTTGAAAAAAATCGTGCGATCGAAGACCGTAGAAACGAAGACAGATTCCATTTTATTAACTGGACTAAAACGGCCTTTAAAAACGTCGATGTCATTCCGCCCGGCAACGGTATTATGCACCAGATTAATCTGGAAAAAATGTCGCCAGTCATTCATTCACGGGATGGCATTGCGTTTCCTGACACACTGGTTGGTACCGATAGCCATACGCCACATGTCGATGCACTGGGTGTAATCGCGGTTGGCGTCGGTGGTCTGGAAGCCGAAAGCGTTATGTTAGGTCGTGCTTCTTATATGCGTCTACCGGATATCGTAGGCGTTGAGCTAAAAGGAATTCGTAGACCCGGAATTACCGCGACCGATATCGTGCTCGCTATTACCGAGTTTTTACGTCAGGAAAGAGTTGTCGGCGCTTACCTGGAGTTTTATGGAGAAGGTGCCAGAGACTTAACGCTAGGCGATAGGGCCACCATTTCTAATATGACACCAGAATTTGGTGCGACTGCGGCCATGTTTTCCATTGACGAGAAAACAATTGATTATTTAAGGTTGACCGGGCGAGACGACGAACAGGTTAAATTAGTCGAAAACTACGCCAAAACAACCGGACTTTGGGCCGATGATTTAAACGATGTTGAATATGAACGCGTTTTAACTTTCGACTTATCGTCAGTAGGGCGGAATATCGCGGGGCCATCAAATCCACACCGCCGGGTTTCCACTTCAGATTTAGCCAGTCACGGTATCACTGGTAAAGTTGATATGCCGAATGACGACAACTGGAAAGGACAAATGCCAGATGGCGCGTGTATTATTGCGGCGATTACCAGTTGTACTAATACCAGTAACCCTCGCAATGTGATTGCTGCTGGGCTTATTGCACGCAACGCGAATGCTAAAGGTCTGACGCGAAAGCCATGGGTTAAGACCTCTTTAGCTCCAGGTTCAAAAGCGGTACAACTATATCTCGAAGCGGCTGAATTATTGCCAGAATTAGAACAACTTGGTTTTGGTGTTGTCGGGTTTGCCTGCACCACCTGCAACGGAATGAGCGGGGCTCTTGACCCTGAAATTGAAGAGGAAGTCGTTACTCGTGATCTCTATGCGACCGCGGTACTTTCTGGAAACCGAAATTTTGACGGCAGAATTCATCCCTTTGCAAAGCAGGCGTTTTTAGCCTCACCGCCTTTAGTTGTCGCCTATGCGATTGCCGGAACCATTCGATTTGATATCGAAAAAGATGTATTGGGAACTGACCATGCGGGTAACCCTGTCACTTTAAAAGACATCTGGCCGAGTGATGAAGAAATTGACGCGGTAATTGCAGAGCACGTCAAGCCCGAGCAATTCAGAAAAGTTTATGAGCCGATGTTCGATTTGTCAGTTGACTACGGTGCCGACAATAATCCGCTTTATGACTGGCGTCCACAAAGCACCTATATCAGACGACCGCCGTATTGGGAAGGCGCGCTCGCCGGTGAGAGAACGATGAAAGGAATGCGCCCTCTGGCCGTTCTGGGGGACAACATTACCACGGACCATTTATCACCTTCAAACGCCATTATGATGAATAGTGCCGCGGGTGAATACCTCCATAAAATGGGGTTGCCTGAAGAAGACTTTAACTCATACGCAACACACCGAGGCGATCATTTAACGGCCCAGCGGGCTACTTTTGCTAACCCGAAACTCTTTAATGAAATGGTTAAAGAGAATGGTCAAGTTAAGCAAGGATCACTTGCCAGAATTGAGCCTGAAGGAAAAGTCACTCGTATGTGGGAAGCCATAGAAACTTATATGGACCGTGGACAACCATTGATTATTATTGCCGGGGCAGATTATGGTCAGGGATCATCTCGTGACTGGGCTGCTAAAGGTGTCCGTCTGGCGGGAGTCGAGGTGATCGTAGCGGAAGGATTTGAGCGCATTCACCGGACCAACTTGATCGGTATGGGGGTATTGCCGTTAGAGTTTACTCAGGGTGAAACTCGCCATACTTATGCGATTGAAGGTACAGAAACCTATGATGTGGAAGGAGAAGTTGCACCGGGCGCCGAGCTTAAAGTCATTATTCACCGTTCCAGTGGTGAAACTGTAGAAGTGCCAGTGAAATGTCGTCTTGATACCGCCGAAGAAGTGTCTATTTATTCTGCTGGTGGGGTATTGCAGCGATTTGCCCAGGACTTTCTGGAATCCTCTGCGACGAGTTAATTCCATCCGCTTTGCCGAACCCTCTTTGTCGCCTGAATTCTGTTTGGGCAGCCAAGAGGGCAGGTTAAGCCTAGTATTCAAAACGAATTGAGATGAAAAATATGACCCATGTCCCTCAAATTAAAATCCCGGCAACTTACATGCGCGGTGGAACCAGTAAAGGCGTTTTTTTTAAGCTGACCGATTTGCCGGAAGTTGCGCAGGTTCCAGGAGAAGCGCGAGACAAACTTTTACTACGCGTGATTGGCAGCCCAGATCCCTATGGAAAGCAAACTGATGGCATGGGCGGAGCGACTTCTAGTACCAGTAAAGCGGTGATTCTCTCTAAGAGCGAACAATCCGGTCACGATGTGGACTATTTGTTCGGCCAGGTGGCTATCGATAAACCTTTTGTGGATTGGAGCGGAAATTGCGGTAACCTGACGGCAGCAGTGGGCGCTTTTGCCATTAAAAGTGGTCTGGTTGATAGCTCACTAATCCCAGAGAATGGCGTTGCAATAGTGCGCATCTGGCAAGCCAATATCAAGAAAACCATTATTGCGCATATTCCAGTTACTAATGGCGAGGTTCAGGAAACCGGTGATTTTGAGTTGGACGGTGTGACTTTTCCCGCTGCAGAAGTACAAGTCGAATTTATCGACCCATCGGCCGGAGGCGGCTCAATGTTTCCTACCGGAAATCTGGTCGACGAATTAGAAGTACCAGGAATTGGTACGTTTAAGGCGACGATGATTAACGCCGGGATACCGACTATTTTTCTTAACGCTGAAGATCTCGGCTATCAAGGGACAGAGCTACAAAGCGATATCAACACGGACGAAAAAGCCCTCGCTATGTTTGAAAATATTCGGGCCGTTGGCGCGGTGCGCATGGGGTTGATCCAAAATGTCGCCGACGCTGCGGGTCGTCAACATACGCCAAAAGTGGCGTTCGTTGCCAAGGCTAAAGAATACGCTGCATCGAGTGGCAAAGTCATTAAAGCCGAAGAAATTGATCTCAACGTGCGTGCGTTATCCATGGGGCTGCTGCACCATGCCATGATGGGAACCGCCGCTGTCGCCATAGCAACTGCGGCAGCTATTCCAGGCACACTGGTTAATTTAGCAGCTGGTGGCGGTGAGCGTAAGGCGGTAAGGTTTGGTCATCCTTCAGGCACATTGCGAGTCGGCGCTCAAGCGAGTCAGGTTGATGGTGAATGGCGCGCAGACAAAGCCATTATGAGTCGAAGTGCACGTGTCCTGATGGAAGGTTGGGTTCGGATCCCGGGTGACTCGTTCTAGCCAATAACCCCTTTCTTTTTTGCTAGTAAAAAAGGGAGGGAATTATCCTGCGACCAGCTCACACTGACCGTTAGCTTTTTTCACCAAAGTGACCTTTTCAAGGCGTAACTGGGCAAAACCGACCAAAATTCTGACGTTTCCAGAGTAAGTTATTGCTCCGTCTTTTTTAAAGGCGCGATCTGCAGTGACAGTGACATTGCAGGAAGGAAGTTGCATGCGATTGCTTTCGGCGGACAATGCGGTATCGATTTTTCCTAGCGAATAAACACACAGCAAAACCAAACAAATTTTCAGGCCCTGGTTAAACATTCTAAACCTCTCTTAATGTGGAAGTTTTCAAAAGTCTAAGTAATTAACCACGAAGTATATCGTAGATAGTCGGGTTTGTCAGCTCGTAAGTATTTGATTTGAAATCGAAAAGATTGAATTTAACCCAAAAATCTTTCGTTTGGGCGAATTGAGCAGTATTTAACGGGTGAGTTGATAAATTTCAGCCGCTATTCTGTTTTATCTTTAAATTCGCACAAATCTTCAATCAGGCATGAGCCACAGCGGGGCTTGCGAGCGACGCAAGTATAGCGCCCGTGTAAGATCAACCAGTGGTGGGCGTCCATTAAGAACTCTTTGGGTACGAGACGTAGTAGTCTTTTTTCCACTTCGACCACATCTTTTCCTTTAGCGATCCCCGTTCGATTAGAAACACGAAATATATGCGTATCGACCGCCATCGCGATTTGGCGAAAAGCAGTATTGAGAACGACATTGGCCGTTTTTCGGCCAACACCCGGTAATGCTTCCAATTCTTCGCGAGTTTGGGGGACTTCTGAGTTGTGCTCATCCATCAGGATTTTGCAGGTTTTAATGACATTTTCGGCTTTAGAATTAAATAGTCCGATGGTTTTAATATAATCTTTAACCCCATCGACGCCAAGGGCGTATATAGATTCAGGCGTATTGGCCACGGGGTATAATTTTCTCGTGGCTTTATTAACGCTGACGTCTGTCGCCTGGGCAGACAGTAAAACTGCGATAAGCAATTCAAATGGCGTCGAATACTCAAGCTCTGTTTCAGGATTAGGATTTTCGGCTCTTAGTTTTTCGAATATTTTTTGTCTTTTTTCTGTATTCATTTCGTCAAATATATCGGTAGATGCAAACTGCGAGCGGGCAGTTTAAAGTTCTGGTAACGCTAATTCAAGCATTCTGATAATTTGCTCGACTATCGCCTTATTCGTGTCAGATTCAAATTGGGAGATGCGTGGTGTATGAATATGGCCGGTTGGTATCGTCGAGTTGAGCTCATTTCGTAAACGAATACTGCGATAGGATATCTCATTCGACAAATATCCACCACCACCACCTTCAACGGCAATTTCGTTCGCCAGTTCTGCCAAACTGTTTGGTTTAAAGGTTTTGGTCAGTGTTGTGACCTGTCGATTATCGTTGATTTTAAACGGACCTTGCGCTTTAACCATTGCCGCAACCGGTAAACTAAACTCCACAAATTCCGGGCCCGGCAGGGGCGCGCTGTAAAGCTTCGAAATAACGGGTTGCTTTTTTGAACCACCGGAAAAGATATTCAAATTCCCCGGCGCTGAAGCGCTGCGGCGTTTACCCGGAAATCTTTCGAGGTCAAAGTCTTTCCGCCCCATACTGATTGTCGCTATCAGATCAAGGTTGTTTAATGCGTAAAAGGGGGCCAGAGTTTGTTCGATTAACCCCTGATCAAAATCGCCGTATCGAACGGGCACCATAAAGGCATTAATTTCAGCCGTAATACCCTGGTATTCGATGATCTGCCCGTCGAGCATCATGGCGACCACGCCTGATGGATTACTCTGATTAACGTGACGATCGAGTAGAAATGGATCAAAGCCCGTGACAAGGATGCGTTTGTGCGTTTTATTTCGAAACGCCAGATCGGTGATTCCGCGGCTCGTTTTTTCCAGTCGCTCTAACAACACTTGTCGCTCGGATGCGCTTATTTTAAAAGCAGGCGGCAAAGTACGGATAATGCGAGATAATTTTAGCCGCTGCCAATAAAGACTTCGATCATCAAAATCATTAGATTGTGAAATGTGACTTTTTGCTTTTGACCAAAGGGTATTGCCATAAAAGTCGATTAAAGTAACAGCATCTTCAAAGTTAGATACTTTGGGCCATAGATTCTTAAAGTATCGACTAAGCTCATCCAGTGTTTGAATGGCGTCGGGGATCGATTTTTCAGCCAGGCTGATACGTGCTTCTTCGACAGATTCGCTGGCCGCAAAAACTGGTTTCAACGAAAATCCATTCATTATCAGCATTAATGAAATAATGAGCCATTTTTTAGTTTTCACATTCACATCCTATATAATCGTTTGACTAGAACCAGGAACGCCTGGTCGTTTCTATTTGATAGCTAATCTGATTAAACCAGTCTTCTGCATGGGCCATCGGCATATAGGGTATCGTAATTCGCTGAGAAGCCAAATAAATTAATAGCGTTGCTAGATTGCGGCGTTTTTGCAGCGGAGATTGCTTGACGACAACGCGTTGTGCTTTAAACAAAGGGAATTCAGTTTTTCGATAACCAAATAATCCGCTTTGGAAATAGCCTGAGTCAGGCGATAAGCTGTAGCGAAACATTTTCCAACGACGATGGACCAGAAAGCATCCAATGAGTAGTGCTATGGGCCAGACTAAAATCAGCGTCCAGTTAATTTTCAGGGCCAGAAAAACCGAGATCGCAGTTACCGGTAGTATAATGACCATCAGTGTTTTTATTTGATAGCGTTTATCAATCGCGTGAAACTGTTCAAAATTTCTCGCCTGTTCAAATACAATGTCGGCTAATTGAGATGACTGCTCTTCTGTTCGAGAGGGCACAACAAACAGCCCTCGGCTAGCGTTCTTTTGATTGGCTTGTCCGGATGCTTGTTTAAAAATGAGATTTTCTAAATGTAACCATCGTCCGATAAAATTAGTCTTTCGAACGATTGACTGGATTTTACTGCGTTTGGTGGATTCTTCATGGGTATTGAGTAAACCACTTTTTCGTTTGAGCGTTTGCTTTGCTTCGGTCAGTTGATAATTGTGGTAGCGAAAAATAGACCCGATTATAGAAAATAAAACCGCAAGAACTAAAGCGATTAACACGAGCAATCCGACTAATATAACTCCGCCTTGAGTACCGCCGCCAAGTGAGTTAACAGCGTATTCTAATTTATCCTTGCCAATACCTTTTTCTATTACATTGTCTATCATTCCGGTAAAGGGGGCCAAAAAAACGAAGAACCACACCATCCCATTATTGGTCAAACCATATTTTATTAAAGCGCCGGTATCCGCAGTCGCTAATAGATTTGCTTCATTGCCAGACAATTCAGTGGAATGTTCATTGATGTCTTGCTTTTGATTCAACACCTCCGTTTTAATCGTGTCGGCAAGTTTTCTTTGGATACCTGCCAGGTTAACTTCGTTGGCGCGCGAACCTGCAGTTTCTAATTGTAACGTGACGAGTGAGAATGGTCTGAAATAAAATGGTTCTAGAATATTAATATTCTGGATGCGCTCAAAATTAATGGTGCGGTTATTCTTTTTAAAAACACCTTCGTTAATTAATATTTTATCTGCCTGAAAGCTAAACTTGAAAAACCAGAATTGCAGAATAGACGCGCCAATGAGTAACGCGACCACGCCTGCGGCAATCAGCAACCCCATGGTTGCCTTTTCGTCTGCATTCACTATTAGCACGACGATAGGCGCTAATCCGGCCACTGAATCTTTTAAAAGCTGGGAAATAATTTTTCCCATGAAAAAGACAACCGATACGGGCGAAAGTCGATGCCAGTCAACATTAGTCCTGTTCATTTTGCTGACCTGTTTGACTCAATATTGTTTCCCTTAACTGATCTGCATGCTCGGCAGGCAGACCGGGGATCCGCAAATCGGCCATTGAACCGCCGGCAGTAAAAAACTTGATGGTAGCTAATCCAAGCTTTCGTTCAATCGGACCGTGTGTGATATCGATATGTTGAATTCTCTTAAATGATACGCCGGTTCGTTTTTGCCACCAGATTCCGTCTTTATATAAAACGTCTCGCTCGCGAATGACATATCCGCGTGCAATCGACGAGAAGTAGGCAAGAATAACGAACAAAATAGCAAAGACAGACAAGCCTAATGGGATCCAGATAGGCAGGTTTAATTTGTCGACAAACAGGTGAATAACAAAAAGCGGTAGCAACACAATTAGCCAGCCGATGAGCGTACTAGTCACGTTCAATATCCAGTAATTTTTAGCCAGCGGCTGAAAATTCAAATCTTCAATCTGTGGCATGGCTGACAGTGATACCGGGTTATTGTGATAATTCATAGCGTTATCCGATGATACCTGAGCATTATTTAGTTAGTTTAACTTGACGCATTTATGGCCTAACGAACAGATAAGCCATTCATTCCAAACCAGTTTGCCATAGATTCTTGAAAGGTCAATGACGCAGGCAAACTAGCGCCAGGCAATAAGTCGAGATTCAAAACCTGTTAAATGTCTTGGCTATCAGATGAAAACATTAGTGAGTTAAAAACTCAACGCCTATATTGGTTTCAGCGCTACAAAGCAATTCAGTATGAAAGGGTAGAGAAAAATTCGTAAAAACGGATTTAATGTAATAAGCTTGGCTATTAATCTTGCGAATTATTCGACTCATTGCGATATTTAAGGATCTCGATTTATGCATATAAATAGTAATTTCGATGGCGGTAATATCATTTGTTTAAAATCTGACCAGCCAGATGATATTCAGCTTGAAATACGTCAGGACAATAATAGTGATTTTTATCAATGGTTTTATTTCAGGTTAACGGGCGCAGAAGGTCAGGAATGTCGTCTGACTATCAAAAATGCGAAAGGCGCTGCCTACGAAGATGGCTGGCTTAATTATCAGGCTGTGGCTTCCTATGATAAAGAATTCTGGTTTCGGGTTCCGACAAAATACGAAGAAGGCGAAATAATTATTGATCATATGCCTGAGTATCAATCGGTATATTACGCCTATTTTGCACCTTATTCGATGGAAAGATTAGCCGACTTTATCGGGTGGGCAATCGGTGATCCAAAAGTGCAATTAGTTAATCTGGGGCAAACGCTAGATGGCCAGGATCTTGATCAATTGATTATTGGAAAACCTGAAGAAGGTAAAAAGAAAATCTGGATTCACGCGCGCCAGCATCCGGGGGAAACCATGGCGAGCTGGTGGATGGAAGGTTTTGTCCATCGCTTACTTGATGAAGACGATGCATTATCGCGCCTACTGTTAGACGAAGCTGTATTTTATGTAGTGCCCAATATGAATCCAGACGGTAGTCGAAGAGGACATTTGCGCACCAATGCCAGTGGCGCTAACTTAAATCGAGAGTGGCTTGAGCCCACTATGGAGAAAAGTCCTGAAGTCTATTTGTTACGCGAACAGATGCTGAAAACCGGTGTTCATTTTTGTCTCGATGTTCATGGCGACGAAGGATTACCCTACAATTTTATTGCGGGCTCAGAAGGTATACCCAGTTGGAATGACAAGCTTAAAGATCTTCACGAACGATTTGGCTACGCCTTAATGAGAGCGAATCCAGATTTTCAAATGGAGCATGGCTATCCGGCAGATGAGCCGGGTAAAGCGGATCTGAGCATGTGTACCAATTGGGTCGCCGAGGAATTCAAATGTTCGGCCATTACTTTAGAAATGCCGTTTAAAGATACCGCCGATACACCCCAGCCTTTGCAGGGTTGGTCACCAGAACGTTGCCAAAAACTCGGTGCGTCAGCAATTGATGCACTTTACGAGGTCATTGAAGATCTTTAAATGACGAATCTGTTCAATCTCAGCCGCGGTTTTCGTTCACAAATCGCGGCTTAATTTTTTGTCCCCTCTAAAAATTCCGTTTTATTCTGACCCCTTTCTAAACCAACGACGTTAAATGTAACCATTTGTAAAACGAGCAAACTTTATCTAAAGCAGCTTCGTCTATAGCGTTTAAACAAACAATTATTATAAGGAAGGCCACGAGTGCTACGATTGATTTTTCATTTCACATTTTTCATTTCTTTGCTTTTGTGTGCGTCAGCGAATGTTCAGGCCAAAGTTACTTATGACATCACACGTATTCAGAACGCCCCAGTAATTGACGGCAAAATTTCAAAAGATGAATGGCAAAAAGCCACCAAAGTAGAGTTGGCTTTTAATATCAATCCAGGTGATAGCGTTCCCGCACCGGTGAAAACTTTTGCCTATATGATGGAAGATGGTGAAAATTTATACGTGGCATTTGACGCACATGACCCCGAGCCAGAAAAAATATTAGCGTACATAAGAGACAGAGACAGTATATTTCAGGATGATTTCGTTGGCATTATTGTGGATACCTTTAATGATGAGCGGCGCGGTTTCGAATTTTTTGTGAACCCAATGGGATCGCAAGGTGATCTAACAAGGGATGATACTTTGCACAATGAGGATTCATCCTGGGATACGGTGTGGGATAGTGCCGGTCAAGTTGGTAGCAACGGATATACGGTTGAAATGTCTATTCCGTTTCGCGCTCTTAGGTTTGCACCCGATTTGGCGGAACAAACCTGGGGTATACAATTTATTCGCATTTATCCACGCGACTCGCGGATGACGTTAACAGACAGTCCCAACGATAGAAAACTAGACTGCACCTTATGTCAGATTAATAAAGTAAAAGGCATGCCAGAGTTACAATCATCCGGTGCAAATTTTGATATCACGCCAACGGTTACTTATGTTCAAAGTGAAGAGCGTGATGTGGAAGCGAACGAGCCCTGGAATACAGTTTCTGATGATTTTGAATTCGGCGGTGACTTTCGCTGGGCGATGACAGAAGACTGGATTCTCAACGCGACGGTAAATCCTGATTTTTCGCAAGTCGAAGCAGATGTCGGTCAGTTAGATGTGAACACAACGTTTTCCCTGTTTTTTCCGGAGTCGCGTCCCTTTTTTCTAGACGGTGCTGATTATTTTAAAAGTCGAAATCGTCTCGTACACACTCGCAATATCGCCAACCCAGACTATGGCATTAAAGTTACCGGTAAAACCAATGGCTATACTGGCGGGGTGATTGCGGCTTCGGATACCGAGACCAGTTTTTTATTACCGGGTAGTCTCGGTTCGGACTTGGTGACTCTTGAAAATCAATCGTCGGATATTTTAATTGCTCGTGGTCAAATGGATATGGGCAAGAAAAATAACCTTGGCCTACTTGTCACACATCGTTCAGGTAATAGCTATAGTAATCAGGTGGCTTCCATCGATGGTAAGTATTATTTTACTGAGAAAGATGTATTTGATTATCAAGTGATGCATTCCTCATCGGAGAACCCGATGGCTATTCAATTCGACTTAGAATCCGCAAATTGTCAGGACGATAGCGATCCTAATTATGATCCGAATAATGATCCCGATTGCGAAAGAGAATTAGCAGCGGAGCAATCTGATCACGCGGTGAGCTTGCGCTACGTACACAATGAAGAAGATTATAGTTTTCGTGTCAACTACAGTGATTTTGGTGAAGATTTTCGTGCTGACCTGGGCTTTATCGGTCGTGTTGATTATAAGCAAATTGTTATTGGTGGAGATTATGTCTGGCGCGGAGAAAAAGAGAGCAAGTGGACTCGGTGGGGATTTTTTGGTGACTGGGACCGAACAGAAGATCAGTCGGGACTATTGTTAGAAGAAGAATCGGAACTTCATATGTTTATCAATGGACCCTTGCAATTTAGGACTAACTTTGGTTTTGTTGACAGAAAACGATTTTTTGAAGATGTTTATTTTGATGAAGACCAATTTATGATGTGGTTTGAGTTCAAACCGCTCTCAAGTCTGACATTAGGAAATTTTATGCGCCTTGGCGATCAGGTTGATTTCACGCACGCACAGCTCGGCGAAGTCACACTATTTGAGCCTTATGTGAAATGGCAGGTCGGTAAACATTTTAACGTTAATTTAACTTACACCTCACAAAAATTGGATGTACCCGGCGGCGAGTTGTTCGAGGCGAATCTAATGGACTTGCGTCTGGCATATCAGTTTAATAATCGAAGCCGACTTTCCCTGACACTACAATCAACCGACATTAATCGCAATCTTGCGCTTTACGAAGACAATCAGGATGCTGACCCTGAAAATGATTTTCTGGCTAGGTCAAAGGATTTTGGCACACAACTCATTTATTCCTATAAAATAAACCCTCAGTCATTATTCTATTTAGGCTACTCGGACAATGCGTTTAAAGATGATAATGTTACGTCTTTAACTAAAACAGATAAGACAGTTTTCGCCAAATTTAGTTATCTTTGGCAACACTAAGAGAGTTTAAATTAATATTTACAGGGCGTATCAGGTGCGCCCTTTTTGACGTTTAACTATCGGCCTATTTGCATTCTTTCAGGGGCGGGTGTATAACCTAGGGTATACTTCTTAAAATTCAAATAAAGGTACGGATATGGACGACCTGGAAGAAGTAGAATTAGAAATTGAAGAATCACTCAACGTATTTGATGAACCACTATTGCCTTGCAGTACCGAACCCGTGACGGGATTTTTCCGCGACGGCTGTTGTAATACTAGCAAACAGGACTTAGGTTCGCATACCGTCTGCATTGAAACAACGCAAGAATTTCTGGATTTTTCTCGATTTCGTGGCAATGATTTATCAACCCCTATCCCTGAGTTTGGCTTTCCCGGTCTTAAACCCGGTGACCGCTGGTGTTTATGCGCCGCCCGTTGGCTGGAAGCTTATGATGGCGGTATGGCACCCAGAGTATTCTTACAAAGAACTCACAAAAAAGCGCTCGAAATTGTGCCTTTAGAGTTTTTATCCAAATTTGCAAATGATCTCAATTAATCCTTGGTTGCTGAAACCGCTTTCGATAAAACGACTCGGCCTTTTTTAATCACCTGCTGACAAGGGTTTCCTGCGATGCGATAGCTCAGTTCGGCGGGAGATTCAATATCCCATAAAACCAGATCAGCTTGTTTTCCAACTTCGATGCTGCCGACTTTATGATCCATTCTGAGTGCTTTTGCTGCATTGATTGTTACACCTTTCAGCGCTTCGAGTGGCGTTAGTTTAAATAGAGTGGTTGCCATATTAAGCATCAATAATATTGACAGGCAGGGTGAACTACCCGGATTAGAATCGGTCGCGATTGCTATGGGCACCCGATGTTGCCGAAGCGCACTTATTGGTGGTAATTGGGTTTCATTGAGAAAATAAAAGGCACCAGGTAAGAGTGTCGCGACGGTATTTGATTTCTTTAATTCGACGACAGTTTCTTCGCTTAAAAACTCCAGGTGATCAACAGACCAGGCTTGCTGAGCGCTCGCGAGCTTTGAGCCGCCCAGGTCGCTTAATTGTTCTGCGTGTAATTTTACCGGCAGGCCTAGTGATTTTGCTGCGTTAAATACTTTTTCAGTTTGCGCTAGATTAAATCCGATATTTTCACAAAATGCATCAACACAGTCGATAAGTCCTAATTCATGTAGCTTCGGCATCATTTGATTGCAAACCAGCTCAATATAGTCATCGCCGCGATCTTTATATTCCGGTGGAATAGCGTGCGCGCCGAGAAAAGTTTTATTGACTTCGACCGGTGAATATTCTCCCAGTTCGGCGGCGACTTCGAGCATTTTTTGTTCTGTTTTCAAATCGAGACCATAACCGGATTTAATCTCGATACAGGTGACGCCTTCATCAATTAAATAACTTAAGCGTTTTGCTGCGGATTGAAATAACTCATCTTTTGAGGTCTCTCGAGTTGCTTTAACCGTTGAGACAATACCGCCGCCAGCTTTGGCTATTTCTTCATAGCTGGCACCTTCCAGGCGCATTTCAAATTCATTGGCACGATTGCCGCCGTATACCAGGTGAGTATGGCAGTCGATTAAACCCGGCGTTACCCATTGTCCTTGACCGTCAATAACTGCTTCAGTTTCCAGTTCGCCTTGTTCTTTACTGGCATTGGCGATTATCTGTTGAATCAGACCATCCTTAATGCAAATTGCCGCATCCTTGATTACGCCATAACTATCTTCTTCAGCCATGGTGGCCAGGTGAATATTGTGAATGACCAGATCAAAAACTTGTGACATTTTTTGTCCTTAGATAAATCAGAATTATAGCCGCCAATCGCTTGCCATTTAGCGCAATGCTGGTTATGGTTGCGCAATCTTATCTGGCAGCAAATGATACTGGCGAAAAAAGTGAAATTATACGCTGATTCGGTTTTGGTTGGGAACCAATGGCAAGAGAATATTACTCTTTCAATTGACACGGCAGGTTTTATTACTGCGATTGAACAGGGACGCAGCGAAGATGCTGAAAGTGTTTCGGGGGCCATTATACCGGGCATGGTTAATTGTCATTCGCATGCATTTCAGCGAGCATTTGCTGGTTTTTCGGAATATCGAGCGAATCAATCGGATAGTTTCTGGAGCTGGCGCGATATTATGTACCGCTTTGTCGCTCAGATGTCGCCACAAGATGCCCATCATGTGGCCCAGTATTTATATCTGGAAATGTTAAAAGCGGGTTACACCTGCGTTGCTGAATTTCATTACTTGCATCATCAGGCAGGCGGAGCCTTTTATGACGATCCTGCGGAAATGTCGCTGCAGGTCATTGAAGCAGCAAAATCGACTGGACTGTCGATTACCCATTTACCTGTGTTGTACACCTACGCGGGGTTTGGAGAACAAGCACCTTCGAGCGCACAGGGCCGATTTATTCATCAAACCGATGACTATTGTAAACTGCTCGAACGGCTGCATGAGTTGCTGAGAAAAGAACATTTGGTTAACCTCGGTATAGCGCCGCATTCATTAAGAGCCGTCAGTGAAGGGCAGTTAGCGACGATTGTACCTTTCATAAGAGGTTTAAATTCACAAGCGCCAATTCATATTCATATCGCGGAACAACTTCAGGAAGTTAATGATTCAATAGCCTTCTACGGTAAACGGCCGGTAGAGTGGTTGCTTGAAAACCACTCGTTGGACCCGCATTGGTGTTTGATCCATGCAACCCATTTAACCGCACAAGAAGTCTCTGCATTGGCCCAAAGTGGCGCCGTGGCGGGGATTTGTCCGACAACCGAAGCGAATTTGGGCGATGGGATATTTCCGACTCATTCCTTTCTCGATCAAGGTGGTAAATTGGCGATTGGATCAGACTCACATATTGCGGTCAATGTCGCTGATGAGTTGAGAACGCTAGAATACGCCCAGCGTCTGACCAGTCATCAGCGTGCTGTATTGACGTCTGAGGCGACATCTTCCGTCGGTCAGACACTCTACAGTCATGCCGCCGCTCACGGCGCGTCGGTGGTTAACCAACCCGTTGGTGAAATCGCTGTGGGTAAAAGAGCGGATCTGGTGATACTCGATACGACCCACCCGACGCTTTACGGCAAGAAAGAGCATTTCATTCTTGATGCTGCGATTTTTGCTTGTGACCGGATGCCGGTGAAAGACGTTATGGTGGCTGGCCAATGGCAAATTCAAAGTGGTCAACATCAATCTGAGCAGATAATCATTCACAATTATTTAAAAGTCATGGACAAACTGACCGAATAACTGACCGAATAACTGACTGATTTCAGATGACGCCGCTTTGCGGTGTATTGCTCCGTCACTCGGCCAAGGCTCACGCTTAAATTTAGTAACATTTAAATGGCGGTAATTTGACCATTCGATTGGCCAATATCCGTCAAGCTTTGTATGATAAATTGCTTGAAACGTCGTTATTACCATAAAAATAAGGCTTTAATTAATCTAAGCTGAAAGAAAATAAATTAAAAAAAGGAGAGGACATTGAATAAATTACTCGTTGCGACCGCTGTGTTCATCGCACTGAATGGTTGTAGTCAGGAACCTTCCCAAACGGAATCTGCCGCCAAAGTCGAAACTGCGGCACCTGAAAAAATGACTGAAAAAGCCCCGGCTAAACCTGAATTAGGTGAGTGGGGCGTTGACCTGTCTGCGATGGACAAAGTGACTGATGTCGGGGCCGATTTTAATCGATTTGTGAACGGTAGCTGGATGGATAAATTTGAAATTCCATCTGATCGCGCGCGTTGGGGCGTGTTCGACCAGTTGCGTGAACGTTCTACCGAGCAGGTTAACGCCATCATCACCGAGCTATCCGCCAAAAAGGCGGAGCCTGGCTCTTTAGAGCAAAAGGTGGGTGATTATTATGCAACCTGGATGAATGTGGACGCCGCTAACACTAATGGCGCGGCACCGTTAAAAACCCATCTTGAAGCTATCAGTAAAATTAGTGACAAGTCTGGACTGCTGAAAGAAATGGCCGGTGTACATGCGACGGCACCATTTGGGATCGGCATAATTCCTGATCCGGCTGATACGACTAAATACACGGTGATAGCAAGTCAAGCTGGCTTAGGTATGCCGGATCGCGATTACTACCTCAAAGACGATGAAAAATTTGTCAAATTCCGTGAAGCCTACAAAGCTTACATGACTAAAATTCAGGATTTAGCGGGCATTTCAGAGGCTGCAGAAAAGACTGAAGCGATCTATGCGATTGAAAAACAATTGGCAGATATTCACTGGAGTCAGGCGGACAACCGCAATATCCAGAAAATCTATAACCCAATGAGTCCTGAAAAGCTCAAGGAAATTGCACCGGAAGTTGATTGGGATCTGGTTCTCGAAACAACTGGATTAAAGGGAGTCGACAATATCGTCGTACTTCAACCAGAAGTATTTACCAAGACGGCAAAGATTATCGAAAACACGGATATTGATACCTGGAAGGCGTATTTGGCGTATCACTTTATCCGTGGGCATGCGCAGTATCTTTCACAAGACTTCGACGATGCGAACTTTACTTTCTTCAGGAAGACGCTCAGTGGTATCGAAGCGCAACGTGAACGTTGGAAACGCGGCGCGGATCTGGTTAATCGCAATCTCGGCGAAGCCGTCGGTAAGATTTATATCGACCGCCACTTTTCACCGGATGCCAAAAAGCAGATGGATGAACTGGTCGAAAATTTACGCGGTGCGCTAGAAGAACGTTTACATCAAAATGAGTGGATGGATGACGAGACTCGCAAGCAAGCGTTATTAAAATTGTCGACATTTGAGCCTCGCATCGGATATACCGAAAAGTGGACTGATTACAGTGACCTTGAGATCAATAAAGGTGACTTACTCGGAAACGCGTTACGCGTGGTTGAGTTTCAGTGGAAACAACAGCTCGATCGATTAAATGGTCCTGTGGATCGAGATATCTGGCCGTATCCCCCTCAAACCGTGAACGCGTCCTATAATCCGTTGTTAAATCAAATTACTTTCCCTGCAGGGATTTTACAACCACCATTCTTCGATGCAGCAGCTGACCCAGCCGTTAACTACGGCGCGATTGGAGCGGTTATTGGTCACGAAATTGGTCACGGATTTGATGATCAGGGTCGTCGTTTTGACGAGAAAGGTTTAATCCGAGATTGGTGGACTGAAACTGCTGACAAACAGTTCAAAGACCGTTCATCTAAGCTGGTAGAACAATATAATGGCTATTCGCCGATTGAAGGCATGCACGTCAATGGTGAGTTAACGCTCGGTGAAAATATTGGTGATCTGGGTGGCATTCAGATGGCTTACGCTGCCTATCAGCGATATAAAGCCAAACATGGAGAACCGCCTGTCATTGACGGCTATACAGGGGATCAACGATTCTTCTTATCATTCGGTCAAATCTGGCGTGGTAAAATGCGCGAAGATGCAATTCGCCAACAATTGCTGACTGATCCGCATAGTCCATCGGTGTATCGGATTAATGGTGTCGTCAGAAACGTTGACGCCTGGTATAAAGCGTTCGATATAAAGGAAGATGCGCCAATGTATCTGCCACCAGAGGAACGCGTAAAAATTTGGTAATCTTTTAAGCAAATTTTTATGATAAAGGCGCTTTTTAGCCTATCTCTTATACACAAATCCCCGGTATTTATCGGGGATTTTTTTGAACTATTAATAAATTAAGCGATCAGATCAGTTAATGATAGTTATCGGAGACTGATTTATGTTTTACACTAACGCAACCCAT
>Ga0209692_10000645_pt1 | contig 71154 bp, 63 predicted proteins | sample tdDd472_FD_187129 | JGI IMG/M metagenome (GOLD analysis project Ga0209692, IMG submission 187129) | Marine sediment microbial communities from the Atlantic coast under amendment with organic carbon and nitrate - tdDd47.2 (SPAdes)... | ecosystem: Environmental > Aquatic > Marine > Coastal >... | reverse complement strand
AATCCGCTCATATCGGGCCTCTGAATATGTTTGTGTGGTAACAATATTATCTCAGATGTACCCGCTGATGACTCCCTTTGGTATCCATTCAATCATGCTAGAGTGTAAAGCGGCTTTGACCAGTCCCCGATTTTTTTCATTTTTAATGGGAAATGCTCCACATTCTCTAGAGTATTGAACTGGATAGTTTTTTATTAAATAATTTTCTATCGCACAACATGCATCAACCTAAACTAATCCACTAAAGCCAAAACTTCTGTCTCATATTTTCTTAAAGCAGATTTAAGATAACGGCCCGAAATCGCAGTTTCTTTTAAATACCAAATTGAATAGAAAGCCATCAAAATAAAACCGATAAAACATGCAACGATTGATTTTTCTTCTGTTGTTAGTTTCATAGCTCATTTGATTGTTATTCGGTTATGATAAAATTCAATCTTGTATGTTTATTCTTCCAGTTAAGCAAGATATATGCAAATTAAATTTTAAAATATCCCTGGATTTATTGTTTACATTTCGTGAAAATAGAAATATTAAGACTCCAACAGATGACATATTCTGGGGTTAGTTTTTACTCAGAGACTTTGTTTAAACAGATAACTGGAAATGAGTATGCTTAAGTCAATAAATAAAATAGCTTTTTCGATAATGTTGTTGATATTAAACTCAAATTTGTTTTCAGAACCGTTCAATATTGGAATAGAGCTTAATGTAGACGAGAAGCTCGGTATAAATTCCGGACATTGTAGCGATTATTTTGATTTTGGACTTTCTCTAGAATCAAATAGTTCATCAACTCCAGCTGACTGGTGGCTAGTGCAACAAAATGGGCAAAAAAAACTATTATCCTATGAATTGGAATCTTCATCCTTTAAAGAAGGTATAGCTACCAGCTATCAAGGAAATCTATTTTCATTTAATAACATGAATCTGACCGGCACCTGCCATTTGGATGCCGGCTTAAATATTTTCTATTTTGGTATCGATAGCAAACAAAATGGAGTTTTAGATTTCGATACCCTTAACTATGATTCCTATCCTATTAAGGTAGCCGGAAGCGGCACTCGTCAGGAGCGTTTAAATAATACCTTCTCCTGGATGTATCAAATACAGAATTTAGATGACGATAAAGCCATCCAGAACCTTGCAGAAACAAAATATCCTATGTTGGTCATAGAACCAGGACATAATTTCTTAGATTTTTCCTATAACACAACAGAAATTGTTTCAAAGCTAAAAGATAATCCAGACGGAGGAACGGAACGCTTGTTACTTGCTTATATCGACATCGGACAAGCAGAAGATTATAGAGATTATTGGCAATCCGACTGGACTGCGCCAACGGCCAGCCAAAGAGGAAATCCTGATTTTATGTTAACCATCGATCCGGATGGTTGGAGTGGTAATTATCCCGTGGCCTATTGGCGACAAGAATGGAAAGAGCTATGGTTGGGAGATAACGGAATTATTGTCGAACTTGCAAAATTGGGATTTGATGGGGTCTACCTTGATTGGGTCGAAGCCTATGACGACGATACGGTGAGAATAGTTGCCGAAGAGGAAAACGTAAACCCAGAAGTAGAGATGATCAAATTTATAGAAGAAATAAAACAAAGTGGTCAAACCATTATCTCTGATTTTTTAGTTATCAGCCAAAATGCACCTTATTTAATCGATACCGATAAATCACGTTATCTAGCGACTATCGATGCTCTAGCTGTTGAAGATACCTGGTTTCACGGTGCCGGTGACGCAAACTGGGATGACCCGGATGCAGGAGATTTACATCAACGCCACGACGGAGAGTGGTCAACCACAAATCGACTTAAACAATACAAACAATATCAACGATCCGGATTACCGGTTTTTTCCGTAGATTATTGTATATCAACGCAAAATGCTGAGCAGGTATATAATGATGCCGCTAAAGAAGGATTGCGGCCATTAGTAACAAGAGTATCCCTATCACGACTAACCGTTACCCCTCCAGATTTTTAAAGACCAGCGATGATTATAGAGTTGTTTAACGACATGAACAAAAACATACAAAAGACTAATTGCAAAATAACATCTATGGAATCATATTTTATTTACTTGAAACCAACAATTTTACAACTTTATTTTGGCGGATAATATTCAATATGATGCCGAACTTTGTTAGCCAGTTCTGGACTAGCAATTTCCCCAACCAACCATAAAGCCATATCAATCCCTGCTGATACACCCGCCGAGGTAACAATATTCCCATCTTGAACAAAACGCTTGTCTTTTTGTACTTCAACTTCGGGTTCTATTTTTTTTAGTAATTCAATTACATTATGGTGAGAGGTACATTTTTTACCCTTTAAAAGCCCCATTGCGGCATATATAAGAGACCCACTACAAACACTGGTGATCCATTGGGCATTTTCCAAATAATCCTGCATTCGTTGTTGAAATATGTTATCGGAGACTAGCTTCCTTGTACCTTGTCCTCCTGGTAGCAATATCAAATCAAATTTTTCCTGCAGATCCATAGCACCGTGAACGCCCATAACCAGTCCTTTATTAGCGGTCACACTTTTTCCATCCATTGAGATTAATTTACAACTAAGTTGGTTATTAAGACCGGCGGCAGTTTGAAAGACTTCCCAGGGACCTATAGCATCGAGTTCTTCGACATCATCAAATACAATAATGGCTATATTCATTGGTAATTTCTCCTATTAAATATTTACAGATAGAATAGCTTGATGCTATTGTGGCGTAAATGACAACTACCAGACGATTTATGCCACCAACCTTAAAAAAATTGCTTTTACCGGTAGTTTTATTCTTTCTCAGGCCGGTCTTTTGGATGGAAAAAAAGCCACGACCCATTGGCGTTATTTGGATCGATTAGCTAAAGATAATCCTAGAATAAATGTCGAAACGGATTCCATTTATGTTTATGACAATAATGTCATTACATCCGTCGGTGTAACCTCAGGAATGGATTTGGCTTTGTCGCTGGTCGAGGAAGATATTAGCCGAGAAGTCGCTATGAGTATCGCTCAAAATTTAGTGATCTATTATCACCGCTCCGGAGGTCAACAGCAATTTCCCGCACCTTTGAAAATACAATCCTTAGAAAATCAAATTTTTCGACAATTATGCCTGGAGATTATTGAGCATCCCGGAGAAAAACATAGTGTCGAGAATATGGCTGAAAGGGTAAATATGAGTGCACGTAACTTTTCTCGCCGATTTACTCAGGATATTGGGATATCCCCTGGTAAATTTGTTGAAAAAGTTCGTTTAGATACCGCTAAACGTTTATTGGAAGATTCCCACTACCCTATTGAAAAGATTGCTAAGAAAATTGGTTTTAGTGGAGAGGTATTGCGTCGGTCTTTTCTTTGTTATTACGGCATAACACCATCTAAACATCGAGAGCAATTTGGAGCTAAAGGAACCTATTAACGCTAAATATACATTCAATAATCTTTTTCAAACCTGCAAATGAGGGTTCACATCTCTACGAAGAATAGCTTGTATTTAGTTAAACTAATAATAACATTGTCGATTCTATCCAGTGGCGTTAGTCATGCTGAAGAAGCAGTAAGTGTTTCAACTAAAAGTCTTACCGGACTTATGGCAATGAAACTAGCCATGGCTACCTACAACGCCTGTACAAAAAGATGATGAGTGTGCCGCGGCAGGAATTGTCGCAATTGCGGCAGGAATTGAATTTGGGGATTAAAAAATCTAATCAAGTATAACCGTTGCCCTTCATCTTACCAGCAAAATTTACAATGTGGCAACGGTTAGAGTTTTATCTTCTCATATTACGCCTTAGTACAATTAATTAATTTACCAACCCAAAAAAGCCGGGGAACAATATAATCGAAACAACCACACCTGCCTGTATGGCAATAAAGGGAACCACTCCCCGATAAATATCGACAGTTCTGATCCCCGGGGGAGATACCCCCTTTAAATAGAATAGACTAAATCCAAATGGTGGGGTTAAAAAGGAGGTTTGTAGATTCATGGCGATTAATATGGCAAACCATAATGGCGCAATATTTAAGGCATCTGCTACAGGAGCCAGCATGGGAACAATAATAAAGCTGATTTCAACAAAGTCGATAAAAAAGCCCAAGATCATAATGGCTACCATGGACATAATTAAAAAACCCAATTGTCCACCAGGCAACTGTCCCAAAACCTCTTCTACTATTTCATCACCTCCAGTATAGGTGAAGGCCATAGAGAATGCCGTGGCTCCCAATAAAATGGCAAAAACCATGGAGGTAATTTGTACTGTTTCTTTGGACGAATCATAAATCATTTTCCAACTAAATTGACCGTAAAATAACGATAGAATAATTGCTCCGACACCACCTAAGGCAGAAGATTCAGTCGGTGTGGCTATACCGCTAAAGATAGATCCCAGTACCACCAGCATCAAAAGTAATGGAGGAATGATATGTTTAAAGGCCCGAATATAATGTTCTTTACGGCTATGAATATCGGCATCCATGGGAATAGCAGGCGCCGAATCCGGATTTTTCCAGGTAATTATCAATATATAGAGGATATACAAACCTATTAAAGCAACCCCCGGTCCAACTGCTGCTTTAAACAGGTCCCCAACCGGAATCCCCATGACATCTCCCAGAATAATTAAGATAATGGAAGGCGGTACAATTTGACCCAAAGTTCCTGCTGCGCATATAGTTCCACAGCTAAGCGCCTTGTTATAGTTAAACTTTAACATCACCGGCAGCGAGATTAATCCCATAGCAACTACTGAGGCACCAACGACACCGGTGGAGGCCGCCAGCAAGGCACCAACTAATATGGTTGAGATAGCCAAACCACCTTTAACCGTACCAAAAAGTTTCCCCATCGATTCCAATAATTGTTCAGCCAGATTGGTTTTCTGTAATACAATTCCCATAAAAATAAATAGTGGAACGGCCATTAAGATGGTGTTTTCCATTATGCTTTGAATGCGAAACGGCATAAAGGCAAATAGATCGGCTCCTTCGGCAAATACACCGAATATCAGGGCTATTCCACCAAAGGTAAAAGCCACAGGAAAACCAATTAACAGGGCCAATAAGGCCACAAAAAACATGATGATTCCAATCATTTTTATCCTCCTTGATTAGGGTGTTATTGATTGGTATTCATCATCTTGATGATATCCACGGAAGGTATTGATTGATTTGAGAATCATGCCGATTCCACTAATCGCCATAGCAAAAAAAGCGAAAGGAATAAAAGATTTAATAATCCAGCGATAAGGTAAGCCGCCTGGATCGCCGGACAATTCTCCCAATTCAAAGGCTTCTTTAGCAAAGCCGACACCATACCAGCCGACCAATAGACTAAACGGTAAAAGGAAAATGATGGTGCAAACCAGGTCAACGGCTGCCCGTTTTTTTATTCCTAATCGTTCATATATCAAATCAACACGCACATGCCCTCCTGCTTGCAATGTATAAGGAATACCTAAAAGGAACATAGCAGCAAAGAGGTGCCATTCTAATTCTTGCATACCGATGGAAACATCATTAAAAACATAGCGCATTATGACGTCAAAAAAGACGTTAAAGAGGAGGAGAATAAAGAGAATCGCGGCAATAACACCGAGTGATTTGGAGAAACCGTTAATGAGTTGTTCTAGTTTTAATAACAATAGTTTAGCTCCTTTGAATAGGTCTGCGGGTAAACTATAACATCAAATAGCTTCTTGGGTAAAACTTAGCACAAAATCATTTATATATTATAGTAAATAATGCATTCCAAATGGGTTCCCACGTGCAACGTGGGAACCAGATGCCTGGACCAGGCCAAACTATTATTTAGCAGTACTATCCAGGTATGCTTTGTCAGAAATTTCAGTCCAAACACGGGCTTTGCTTAAATAACTAGCCTGAGATTCTAAAACTTCTTTTGCCAGAGGATCACTCGCTGCTTTTTCGGCTAGTAATTCATCATTAGCTTTTTGCATCGCTTTAATCACTTCAGGCGGGAAACTCTTAACTTTAATATTAGGATAATCCTTTTTGATTTTCGCCCAGTTTTCCGCACTGGCATGATAGGATTGAATATACATATCATAAGCAGCTGTGCGCATTGCAACTCTTAATATTTCCTGTAAGTCAGCAGGAAGTTTTTTCCAAGTACGCTTATTAATCAGAAATTGTAGCTCAGTTGCAGGTTCATGCCAGCCACTATAGTAGTAGGGAGCAATTTTATGGAAGCCCATACGTAAATCCAAAGAAGGACCAACCCATTCCAAGGCATCAATGGTACGTCTTTCAAGCGCCGTATATAACTCACCGGCAGGAATATTAGTCGGTTTGGCACCTAGCTTAGCTAATACTTCTCCGGCAAAGCCCGGGATACGCATTTTCAAACCTTTCAGATCTTCAACGCTGTTAATTTCTTTCTGGAACCATCCACCCATTTGGTTAGACGTATTACCACCGGGAAAGGATAATAAATTATATTTGTCATATACCTTTTCCATTAATTCCATACCACCACCATAATAGAACCAAGCGTACTGTTCCGGGGCAATCATACCAAATGGCATAGTGGTAAAGTACAAGGTATTAGGAACTTTTCCTTTCCAATAATAAGAAGCGGAGTGCCCCATGTCGTACTGACCGGACCGCACCATATCAAATACCCCAAATGGAGCCTTATGTTTATTCTTGGAATCGATAGTGATCTTTAAACGACCATTGGACATCTTTTCCGCCATTTTTGCCATATTTTTGGTGGCATCGCCAAAAATTGGGAAATTCGACGGCCAGGTTTCCGCTAGTTTTAACTTATAGGTCTTAGCTGCAAACACTGGACCGGATAGGGCTACAGTGGTCACCGCTGCAATTATTATTTTTTTAAGGGGTGAGAGATTTAACATGATTTTGTCTTCCTGATTGAATACATATTTTAAAATGAAACAGCTAAAAAATCAGATTGAAATAAAATATTAATACTCCATTTCAAATTCATTCCTAACTGTAGCTAATTAGTTTTATATAGTCCAGTAGAGTTCAATATTATGTTTTTTAATAAATAAAAACTCGGTAAAAGTTAATTATGTCAATAAATCAATCACAGCGCTCAGATAACCATTTACCAATTTTAGGAGCGATCTGTTTCTGCGCTTTGCCACTAACATATATCCCAATATGTCCGCCATTAAATGACAATTCCTTATAATCGGAGCTGCCGACATATTTCTTTAATACTTTGGATGAAGCAGGAGGAACCAGATGATCTTGTTTGGCATAAACATTTAAAACGGGCATGGTAATGTTTTCGAGTTTAACGATTCCCTGCCCTATTTTTAACTGCCCCTTAACCAGTTTATTTTCTTGAAAGCAATCCTTTAAAAACTGTCGAAAGGTTTCACCGACTAGATCGGGACTATCAAAAATCCATTTTTCCATATGCATAAAGGTATCCAGTTCTTCTGGATTGCCCATTATATCCACCAGCCCTAAATACTTTTGCCCCATCAATTGATAGGGTTTCAGATTAAGGAAGGTATTATTAATCAAATTGCCGGGAATATTACCCATGGTGTCTACCAAAAGATCCACATCTACATTTTGAATCCAATGGCTGAGCATATTATCTTGGGTCTTAAAATCCACCGGTGTCACCATCGTCACCAGGTTTTTTACCTTAATCGGATGAAGTGCCGTATAACAGAGGCTAAAAGCACCTCCCTGACAAATACCCAAGAGATTTATTTGCTCTATGCCATGACGTTGACAAATCACATCCACACAACGATTAATGTAACCGTTTATATAGTCGTCCATGGTTAAATATTTATCGTTGCGATCCGGATATCCCCAGTCGATTAAATAAACATCTTGACCAGAATTAAGTAGACCTTGGATAGTAGAACGGTTTTTCTGTAAATCGGCCATGTAGGGGCGATTGACCAACGCATAGACCACTAAAAGTGGAATGGAGTTTTGTCTTTTTTCACTCTGGTAACGGAACAGCTTGAGTTTATCTTCCTGATACACGAGCTCTTTAGATGAGACGCCACTGGGAATATCACCTACATTTTTGAGATTATCCAGCCCTTGACTAAGTTTCTGATTAAACTCTTTAATTTCAGTCAGTACATCTTCAGAGCGTAAATTGAATTTAAATCCCATGGCTTTATTTGCCACCGTCGTTATTTTTATTTTCTAATGCATCAATTCTTGAGCTTAGCTTATGCAATTCCTCTCTTAGTAGCTTATTTTCTCGCTGTAATAACTGATGTGATTCCAACAAACTATCCAACTCCGTCCGACTGGTTAAATTAAACGGCTGGTAATGCCTGGCTAAACTATCATCCAACCCTTTTTTAAAAGTCAGATAGCTATTAAGCAATTCTCCATAGGCTTGTCGGTATTCCGGACTTAATGCCGATTCCGCATACACCTTCTCATTAACCGTTACCCAATGATCATATAAAGCTCGTAAAGAGGATATGTTAAGGTCTGAATCGTCCTCCGGCTGACTAAAATTATCCTTTAGGATTTGTGTCGCTTGCAAACTGTTCTTAGCTAAAATCAAGCTATATGCGACATTGGCTTTTTTATAATGATTAAAATGTACAAGATGTTGCTGAATTTCATCTTCGGCCTGCCGAAAAAATACTGATTCAGCCATATCAAAAAGGTTGAAAAAACCATCTTGAGTATGCTCGGCTCCGGGAATTTTGAAGTCACCGAATTGATTTTGAAGACGATTGCAAATTTCAAAAACTTGACGGGACAGTTCACGCCAACTTTGCCAATTAGTTTGTGTTATTTCGCCAGTCGAAGTATCTTGCTGTTCAAGTAATGCACTAAGCTGCAATATCCAGTTCTTATTAAGCTGTTCGCTATGTTCTAGCCATTGTAAGATATCAATTTCATTTTCGTTAGTATTTCCTGTCTTATATACCTGTTCGGCAAATTGCATGTAACTATTGCCCATAGCGGCTACTTTATCAAAAAGTTGATTGATTTCCGGGGAATGAATTTGAGCCTTTTGCCACCAATCCTGAATACCCTGTGTAGCAAAATTTGTATCCGGATTACTACCCTGTTCAGATGATGAATTTAAGGCTTTCCCCCAGCTATCGATAAGCTGTTTTTGGTTTGACAACCAAGTCTGCATCAATGAATCCAGGGGGTCGTTATTGTTTTCAGACATATAATTTATTACTAAATGGAAATGTTAATATCCCTAAATTGTATAGGTGTCAATTGATAAGTAGTAGATGAAAATCTAATACAACGATATAATAGCGGGACATTTTAATTTCGTTGGAACCATTATGCCCGAAGAACGACTGATTAAAAAATATCCCAATCGCCGTCTCTATGATACCGAAGAAAGCTGTTATATTACATTATCAGAAGTCAGGAATCTTGTAATAAACAATGTTCCCATAAAAGTTATCGATAGAAACAGCAACGAAGATATCACCCGTACCATACTATTACAGATTATTATGGAGCAGGAGTCTGGTGGCGAACCTTTATTTAATATCGAGATGTTAGCCCGGTTTATCCGTAACTATGGTATGGAAAGTCAACAAAATTTTTCCAACTTTCTGCAACAAAGCATGGAGTTTTTCTCAGAACAGCAAACTAACTTCCAAAAACAGGTGAATTCCAGTTTAGGTAATCCCATGGATATGTGGATGAAATGGGGCGAGAAAAATATTCAATCCTTACAACGCATGCAAAACGATATGTTTGCTAATCCTTTTTCCCCTGAGGATAAAAAAGAAAAGGACAAGGAAAAAGAAGAGTAATCTTTTGATCGAAAAATAAATGAAAAAGGGAATCAAGTAAAAGAAAAAAATAGTGGTGCTAATTAAAGGGGGGAGGACTAGCACCACCAAAAGAAACTCACCAAAAGGATAGAAAGGTAAGTTTTCGCGCTCTGTTTTTAGCCTAAAAAATCGGCTATGATAAACAGCCCATTGACCGTTTATCTCAATACTTCAGGCAGTCAAGCTGCTTGAGGTAAATTAACTATTTGCAGTTAGATTAGTTACTTTTTTAAAGTTTTCGCTGGTGTTTATAGCTGACTCTTCAATCAAACCAATCCATTCGTTACGAGCCTGATCCATCATTGCTGTGCTTTCATGAAAACCATTTACCAAGGTCTGGCCACATTCACGAACAACTTCAGACTGCAAGACCATCAATGTTTTAGGATCTTTAGCTTGGCTCAATAAGCTAACATTTTTTTGACCATTCGCATAACAAGCTTGGGCTACTTCAGACTGCTTATTCAAAACTGCTTCGATAGTACGCTGATTAAACTCTCCAAAACGTTTTGCTGATTCAATTGCTGACTGATTAAACTCATTTACCAATTGGAAAAATTGCTGTTGCATATGTCCTACTCCATTAAAATATCGCACATTTGTGCAATGCATCATTGATGCAGTGCACAATACTAGAGAGGGAACATTTTGTCAAGAATTTTTTAAAACTATTTGTGGGATTTTAAGTGTTGAATAATATAGAAAGGACGTATTACTTTATAATCAAATATTTAAAATTCACTCAATAAATCAAAGTTACTCAACTCGATTACGACCATTATTTTTCGCCAAATAAACTTTTTCGTCGGCCAGATGTATAAAATATTCCAGTCCTTTCTGTTCCGAATGTAGGTCTGGGTTTATTTCAATTAAACCGATGCTTACTGTCAGGCTGATTTGATGTTCTTTATGGGCTATTGCTGTCTGCTGTACGATATTACAAAGCTTGTTCATGACAATTTTACCTTGAGCATAATTGAGCGCCGGCAGTATCAAAACAAACTCTTCGCCACCATATCGAACAATAATATCTGAAGCGCGTAGATTTTCTTGTAAAAGCTTTGTAAACGATCTTAAGACCGTATCACCTGCTACATGCCCATAGGTATCATTGACAAGCTTAAAATGATCCAAATCACACATAGCGAAAATATAACTACTACAAGTTGCCTTAGCAATTTCATATTGATTTCGAAAAATCGGGTCTAATAAAGATCGATTCAGTACCCCGGTCAAAGTATCTTTGGCGGCGCTGGCAATCATTTTCTTATTGTCAATTAACATTAATTCTGCACCGATTTCCATCGAGGTCAGATCGGCTTTTTCCAGATAGGTGACACTTATGTGGAAATTTTCATCAACTTTATTTAAATGGCGAGCGATTTTACTGCCCAGATAATGCAATGTTTGATGTAATTTAACCAGTTTATTGTATTTGCTATTGTTGGAGATTATCGCCTTGGCATCACTTAACAGCCATTTTCCAAAGTGACACTGGGTCGGATCTCTTTCCGGTGCCATAGAGGGGTCTTTTAATCGTATCGCTTCTGAAAGTTTAAACAACCATTTTAAATGGAGTTCATAGTGGAAAATCGATTCTTTTTCAGCAATATCAGAAAGACTTGCCAAGCGTAAGTTAATACTCGACTGCAATGATTCGATATAGTGGGCTAAGTAGGATTGAGCGATTTTATTCTCAAAAAAATCGAAGCGATGACATAAAAAAATCACCCCGTCCGATTCCTGAATATTAAGTAGTAAATGAATTAATTTATTTTTTAAAAAACTCAATTCATTAATTAGGACGATGTAGGGGATCTCATTTTTAATATTGTTCAAAACTAAACGTTCACCAGCCTGTTCAAATTTTTCGTTTTCTTTATCTAAGGCAGTATCAAAAACTTCTTTAAAATAATCGGCTAATGGCAAAGTTTGTTGCTCCGACTCATCTATTTCTACCAGAGTATACATTTCCAGAAACTGCCGAAATGCGGCCTCTTTGTCGTCTTTGATCCGTTCGATAATGTGATTCACATTTAACACCTTAGCTACTATGTGTATGGCAAGTTATGATGGAAAGATGCTCTTGTCAAGCTAATTATTCCACCCTATTGCGACCATTATCTTTTGCTAAATAGAGCTTTTGATCGGCCTGCCGTAAGAAGTTTGAATAACTAACTTCATCCGATTGATCCAAATGAAACTGCGGAAAGACTTCAATAATCCCAATACTTACGGTTAGATCGATATTTTGATTTTGGAAAGGGATCGGGGTATGTTGAACCTTGCTGCAGACTTTTTTTAAAATCCCTTTACCTTGTTGATAATCGATGGCAGGCAATATTAAAACAAACTCCTCTCCACCAAATCGTACAATAATATCCGAAGCCCGCAGGCTGTCTTTTAACAGTTTGGCAAAAGCCTTAAGCACAATATCCCCAACCACATGACCAAACTGATCATTAATATGTTTAAAATGGTCCAGATCGCACATGGCAAACACGAAACTACTATGAGTCGCCAAGGCAATTTCGTACTGATTATGAAAGATGGACTCCAATACCGAGCGATTTAAGACCTCAGTTAAGCAATCTTTTGCAGCTTTGGCGATCATGCGTTTATTATCAACCAGCATTAACTCGATGCCAATTTCCATTGAAGTTAAATCAGTCTTTTCCAAATAGGTGGCACAAATATGGGAGCTTTCATCAAAATTATTCAATAAATTGGCAATTTTATGTCCTAATAAATGCAGCGTTTGATGTAATTGAACAATTTTTTGGTATTTTTCATCATTGGCGATAACTTCTTTGGCATCTTTCAATAACCATTTGCCAAACTGACATTGAGTGGGATCCTTTTCCGGAACCAATTTGGGATCACGTTTGCGAATAGCTTCTGAAAGATTATGAAGCCATTTCACATGTGCTTCATAATAATGAATAATCTCATCTTCGGCCAAATCGGACAAACTTTCCAATCGCAAGTCGATATTCTCTTGTAAGGATTGGATATCGTGATCAAGATAGCAATGGGAGACTCGACCTTCAAGTTTATCGAAACGATTACATACCTCAATCACTACATCACTCAATTTTAGATCGAGTAGGATATGGATCAGTTTATTTTTTAAAAAACTGATTTCGTTGATTGTTACAACATAGGGAATTTCATTTTTCAGATGAATATTGATTAGTTCATCCCCTACCATCTGAAAGCTTGCTTCGTTATCTTTTAACGCATTGTCAAACAGATGTTTAAAACAATTTGTTGTAATGACCCCTTCTTCAACAGTATCACCAAACTCTTTTAAATTATACATATCCAAAAACTGTTGAAAAGCATACTCTTTCCTTTTATCAATTACGCTAGGAAAGTTCATATGACAGCCCCTTATTTTTTTTTTATAGTTCTTTTCTTTGAGTATATACTAAAAGAATTATTTTTTTCAATTTATCTGACTAAATAGCTAAGGTAAAATAACAAGCATATTAAAAACAGAGCCCCCTATGCAAGCTACTCAAGAACGAAAAATCCTTAGTATCAGCGAATTAAACCGCACCAGTAAAAACTCATTGGAAAGTAATTTCCCACTTCTTTGGGTAGAAGGAGAAATTTCCAATCTGGCCCAACCTTATTCAGGACATTGGTATTTTAGCCTCAAAGACAAACAGGCCCAGGTCCGTTGTGCCATGTTTAAACAGAAAAACCGTTACACTAAATTTAAACCGGAAAACGGCCAACAAATTTTAGTTAGGGCGAGGGTAACCTTGTATGAGCCGCGTGGTGATTACCAACTAATTTGTGATTTTATGGAACCGGCCGGTGATGGACTATTACTAAAACAATATGAAGAATTGAAAAATCGCCTTGCCGAGGAAGGCCTGTTTGCTCCCGAGCTAAAAAAAGAATTACCCTCAACTCCGGAAACTATCGGTATTATCAGTTCCCCCACCGGTGCAGCCGTACAGGACATTTTACAAATACTGGAGCGACGTGCACCCAATATCAAGGTTATTATCTATCCCAGCCAGGTACAAGGTGAATATGCTGTTGGTGATTTAATTGCAGCTCTGCATCAGGCACAACATCATAATCAATGCGATGTCTTGATTATTGGCCGCGGCGGAGGCTCTCTGGAAGATCTGAATGCCTTTAACCATGAACATCTGGCCAGAGAAATATTATCCTGTCCGATTCCTATCATTAGTGCCGTGGGACATGAAATCGATTTTACCATTGCCGACTTTGTAGCCGATGAACGTTCCCCTACGCCATCCGCAGCAGCTGAAATTGCAAGTTATGACCAAATTCAATGGCTGGAATGGTTAAATGCTGTGGAGTACCAATTGCAAAAAAATATTAACGCTTTAATCCAGCAAAAACTGCAACATTTAGATTGGCAATCAAAACAACTAAAACATCCGGCCCATCGCCTGGAAACTTTAAACCAACAATTGGATGAGCTAACGACACGCCATCAACAGGCGATTAATTTCTATATGCAAAGCAAGCAACAAAACCTGGAAATTAAATTTCATCAACTAAACAAAAATAATCCGGTCAATAAAATAACCAACTATCAGGAGGGTATATTACACCTGCAACAACGTTTGAAACAGGCTATGCAGCATAAACTGGAAAACTCTCAAGACAAATTAGCAGCGATTATACGCGAATTACATGCCATTAGTCCGTTGGCTACTATGAGTCGGGGATATGCGATGGTTAAAAATCCGCAATTAAAAAATAAATTGGTCTTATCAGGTGACCAAGTAAAAAGCGGAGACAAAATCCAAGTTTGTTTTGCTAATGACTATTTAGATGCCCAAGTCCTGGAAACCTATAATAAACCTTGCGACTAAGGTTACACAAACTAACTATTTGAACCGTTCATCCTTTGGTATGAATCGGATACAAAATAACCACGTAAATGATATGGCTGTTGCATTAAACCTAGAAAACTCAGTTGACTTCGTAGCGAGGTTCACTTAAGTGCTGAAGATTAAGAATTTTATGGGTTATTTTGGTGGGGCCGCCTAGGTTTTTCTTGTAGTCACCCTACTGGTGAATTCAAAATGTTCCAGAAAATCCTTAAGATTTAGTGCTTAAGGGGACCGCAGTAGATGGCAACTGAGTTTTCAAGGTTAAATCCTCAACTAAATATCCGGCATGAAGTTTTTGTCCCAATAAAACCTGGGCCTGAGCCAATAAAGGTAACACTCTTTTATCATTACAGATTAACCAGTTTCGCTCACAGGCAAATAAAAACTCCTGATATTGCAAACTCTCGCCCAGGTTTCTAATTTCATCAAGGGTATTTTCAGAAGACTCAATAAAACGCTGATCATGCATAATTTGGTTCCCCCAAACGGCTGAAAATTTTTATATTAAAATAAAGATAATCATAAGGCCCATTAAAGTCATCATATAAGGAAGCATTGCCTGTAGCGGAAAAGCTACCACAATAATGGCCATTAAAGTCAACACAATTAATTCAAATATAAAAATTGTTAAATCTTTATATTCAACCGATGCATTACCCCAAAAATACTGAAAAATATCAGTACTGAAAAGTTGGAAGTTGGTTTTATTGGTGGTCATTGGATTAGCCTCTTTTAATCAATTTATGGTTTCATTTTAAACCGATTAATTTCAGAGCGTTCATCCTTTGGTATGAGTAGGGGAAAAATTTTGCGAATTTTTAGGAGATAAAGAATAAAAAAGCCTCCGGCTCTTCTAACGAAAGGACCGGAGGCGTTATAGCTTATTTGTAACAAATTTAGATAATGGCTATATCCCCAGCAACAACATCAGTACCATCATTATGATCAATGATAATACCTAATAACTGCAGGTCAGCTGCTTCTATGGTATCGTCACCACCATTATCGGTATATAAAAATAATCCGGCATCATTATCACTAGAAATACCTGACGTGTTAACCAGGAATAGGTGGGTATCTCCATTGTTAAAAGCGGAAAAATCGATATTATCATCCAGATTGGTTAATACATCTGCCCAACCGCCAGTAACAAAATCCGAGACAATAAGGTCAACATCAGCACTAAGTAATACGGTGATTTCATCGCCGCTGGCAAGGCCCAAAGCCTGATTACCACCATAGCTGCCATCAGTGGCTGTAGTCTGTAAAATTCCATCGGAATTATCATCCAATAAGGTTTCAAGGTTACCATCAATGGCAATGAGATCATCAGTGGCATCATTACCATTTAGATCAGGATAGTAAATATAATCGGCGCTATGGATACTGCCGGCACTCGAACCATCCGTTGTTTCTGTATAAATCACCGTATCCCGGATATTGTCATCAGCAATCAAATAGATATTATCACCATTTGCTCCCCCGGTAATAGTATCCGGACCAGCACCACCAGTAATAGCATCGTTACCTACCGAACCGATTATTGTCCAGCCATTAGCGGTATTACTTTCATTACTGACATCAATGGTGTTAGCTGAATAGTTTGCTGTGGTTAAGCTTAAATCAATGGTAGTTATCCCGGCTTCATAGGCATTATCATTAAGAACCAAATTTACGCTACTGTTATAATCCTTGGTAATGATTTTTTCAATATTGCTGATTTTAGTGCCAAAGGAATCCGCTGCATTAATGGTAAAGTTGGTACCGCTACCGGAAATCACCAAGGCATCAGTATCGGCTCCACCATCAAGAGTATCAACTAAGGTATTGGCGATAAATAAATCGTCTTCGGCCCAATAAATAAATTGATCATCACCAGCCCCACCATTCATGGTGTCAACGCCCAAACCATTGGTCATAATATCGGTATTGGTACCGCCGGTTACGGAATTGCCAGAATCGGAAAGAATAATACTATTGGAGAAATTTCCTAAGACATAGCTTTCTACGGTTTCAAGTGCGGTAATTGAAGCGGCATCGCTAAGGGTCAGGGTATTATTAACTCCGGCAGCGTCTGTAGTTGTGGGTAAGGCATCATGCTGCGCATCGGTTAAAGTCGCATCACCACTGGGATGAACGGCAGTTGCATTGGCCAGTACTGTGCTATCAAGGCTAACAATATTGGTAAAAGTATCAACCAGTGTATATGACCAGCTATCATCGCTGGTTAAGGTCAGCAATTGGGCATAATCGGCAACGCTGATTAAACTGGCATCGCCACCCTGAACCGAAACAGCAGTTGCCGCAGATATTATGCCGCTGCTAGCGTTAAGAATATTAGTGGCAGTATCGCTTATGGCATAAGTCAAGGTACCGGCAGCATTGCCATCAACAGTGGTCACTTGTGCTATGGTTGCCGCATCGGTAAAAGTTACATTAATTTGTCCATTAAGAAAACTATCGGCGTTAGCAGCCAGGACTACACTAGTATCAATGATATCGCTATAGCTAAGGTCTTGGCTTCCTATAACCGCTTCAATCGCTGAAAGTTGTGCAATTGTAGCCGCATCAGAAATAGTAGGATTTAAGGTATATCCACTTGTTAATAAGGCCTCGACACCTGCAGCCAGCACACCATCAGTTGAGCCGTAATTGGCAGCGATATCCAGAAGCGGATAACTGTTTAAAAAACTAGTGGTACCGCTATTATTGGCATTAACAATAGCTGATATCTGGGCAATATTACCGGTACCATTAGAGGTTATATTGGTTGCGCCATCCAAAACCGTACTATCGGCATCACCCAATCTAAACGCGAGATCCGACAAGTCATAGCTCCAGCTATCATCAGTAGTTGTCGCAAGTAATTGGCTATATTCCGCCATCGTTAAATTACCGGCATCTCCACCCGAAACGGAAACAGCAGTTGCTCCACTAATAATACTACTATGGTTTGAATCAAGAAGATTGGCCGCCGTATCACTCAGGGCATAGGTCAATGTACCGCTAGTATGAGTCATCACAGTTTCTACCTGTGATACGGTTGCCGCATCAGTAAAAACGGCATTCATAAGACCATTTAAAAAATCGGGGGTATTATTAGCTAAATTTGCTGCAGTATCAGTTATTCCAGAAGCATAAATATATCCAGTGATATTGTATATGGCTGACATCTGGGCATAGTTGGCAGTATCAGTGATATTAGGTTTTAAGCTATAGCCGCTGTTTAATAAAGCTTCAACACCTGCCTTAAAAGTACCATTTTCATCTTCAAAATAGTTAGCTGCAATATCGCGCAGTGGATTAGCATTAACAAAGCTTGTTGTTCCACTATTGGTAGCATTAACGACGGTTGATATTTGCTGGATATTACCATAACTACTTACGGTTATATCGGTTGCACCGTTAAGCACAGACGCATCAGCGTCCACCACATATAGTAAAGCATCGGATAGATTGTAGCTCCAGGTATCATCAGTCGTTAATGTTAAAAGTGAATAATAATTCGACATACTTAGTGCTCCAGCAGCACCGCCGGAAACACTAACAGCAGTTGCATTTGGCAGCGGTTCTCCAGAACCATTTGATAGTAGGTTAGTGGCAGCATCACTAATAGCATAGATCCAGCTATCATCGCTAGTCGTTAACAGCAATTGGTCATATTCCTGAATGGTTAATGCACCTGCATCACCGCCCTGTACAGAAACAGCCGTAGCAGAAGTTAGTGGTTCAGTCGTACCATTAGCCAATAAATTAACTGCTGTGTCACTAACACTATAGCTCGTAGTGCCATTAACCCCACTATAGTCAAAGCTATTCAACTGAGCGATTGTTGACGTACCGGTCAAAGTTAAATTACCATCACCGGAGATAACCATATTTGATATTGCACTAATTTCAGCCACTGTAGTAGACAATGTTTGTCCTGAGGCTATGATAAGTGTTGGTTTTGGTGAAGGATCAAAATCAACAGTTGTGCTTGCAGTAATCCCGCCTCGACTAAAGGTTGCTAAATCGCTATTCCAGGTAATGGTAATATCTCCAGTAACCGTACCACCAAAAGTAACTGTATTGGCATTAGTATCATGAGTAACGGTAAAAGTAGGCCCTGGTGGTGGCGCACTACCTCCACCGCCACCGGATGATGTACTACCACCACTTGCAGTTGGAGTAGTACTTCCACTATTAGGATCACCTTCACCATCACCATTAACATCACCGACATTGCTACCGGCATTATTCACTGAATCCGTTAAGTTAGAACCTTGGGTACTGGTGGTTGTACCGCCAACATCACCGTTTTGTGCACCGCTTTGCATCTGGTTTTCAATCGCTTCGGAGACAATTTGGATTGCAGCCATTTCGCTTAAAGCACCAAGACTGTCGCTATTATTGTCGACGGCATTCTGAATGGCTTGATTTAAGTTGGAAATAGTCTGGCTGGCATCAGGGCCAAGGTTCTGAACGTTAGAGATTTGTCCTGAATTCGCGCCGCTCTGTTGCGCGGCGTTTTCAATAACCTGTTGGATAAAATTACTGTCGCTTAGATTGTCATTCGTTCCCGACGCCAAAGCTGAACCCAATGCCGCATACACAGAGTTAATACCACCGGCTTCATCTTCTATTATACCGACACCGTTTAATAAAGCTGCCGATTGACTCACCAAGTTATTAATTTGCACCGCGAGGGAATGAATGGTTAAGGCGGTGTCTATTTCGCTCTGCGAGGCGTTGCTTTGACCTGCCTCAGCGATAGGATCGTAGCTGGTCAGATCTATATTACTATCCAGTCCAAAATTACTTAACAACAAACTTGAGGCTTGCTCAACAGTTATATTTTCCGACTGGCTAATGGCATTGACCAAGGTGGTTAAGGGATTCACCACTGTAGAACCGCCTGGCGCTGTCATGGAACCTTCAAAGGGTTGTCCAGTGGAAATATCGGTACCGCCATACATCACGATATTACCGTACCCGCCGTTTTCGCCGAAATCAAAGTTGCCCAGCGCGTCCGTGGTAGTAGATACTTCGCCCGGACTTAATATGCCGTCGCCATTGCTATCGATAAATACGGTCGCACCACTGACATATCCATCGACTACAACGCCCTTGCTTGTCAAACCGGGAACAGATGTTCCTGTATAAGATTCACTATTATATAGTTCGGTAATTAAGGCCAGAGGATTATCTTCGGCCAAAGCAGCATCTATTTGCGCTTGGGTCGGCTGGGTTCCCAAAATGCCATGATAAATAAGCAAAATTTCAATATCGGCTCCCTTGGCTTGGGTAAATTCCGCCGAATTGGCAAAACCGTCCACCACTTCCGAGCGGCTCATCCCCTGCCCCATGAGTCCCAACCAATAGCTTAAGCCATCACTATCGGCACCGCGATTTAAGACGTTTTGATAGAGCTGCTCCAAAAAAGCATTATCATCACTTAAATCTCCATAATTATTTTGAAATTCCGTAGAGGTCATAAAGCCGCTACAAATATCATCCAACGAACTACCGTTTTGATATTGATTAACCCAATATAATAATCCATCTGCATCGGGAATACGGTCCAAGGTGGCGTAATACAGACGAGCAATCGGTGCAACAGTACCGCTAAATTCGACACTATTAATAAAATCCAGTGTCGCCTGTGCAGCATTGACCGCACTACCTTCCAATTGCTGCTGCCAGTATTCTACTCCGGCAGAATCCGCATCTCTTCCTAAAAACCGGCTGTATAATTGTTGAATAAACGTCGCAGTGCTCATTGTCCTTTCCCTCAGTATGTTGATCATGGTGATCATTGAATCTTTATATACATACTACTCTCAGGGATTTAGGTGCGTTCATCCTTTGGTATGAATGAACTAAATTTATTTTCGAGTGCGAATTTTTGATTGAAGCGCATAAAAATGAGTGTACCGTAAAGCCTTTTCTACGCGTATTTGAAGATTATTACGTTGCAGCTTTGCATTTTCCAATTGCTTTAAACTGAGTCCCGACGGTTGTTTCGTATTTAAGTTAAGTAAACTATAAATTAAAGCTGCTAAAAAACTGCTGCGCGTCAATCCATTATTTAAATCGGCAACCCAATACGATAGGCATTCTTGATCACAAGTTTCACCAGAAATATTAAAAAATATATTTTCGACAAATTCTTGATTACTCATAAACCCAAATACTTTTGTAAACTGAGGATGTTCAACCATATCCGAAGTTAAATGATTAAATGTCGTCAAATCATTGCCCCCACCGATTTGGCGCAGCCAATAGTTGAGTTCAAAGGATTCCGGCGCTCGATTAAACAATGCCACAAAAAGTCCTGTAATTACTTGTTCTGAAGTCGCAATCATCTCTTTAACCATTGTCGAAAATAATTTGCATAGTAAGTCAGGCTTCCATTCTAAGAACAATATTTAAAACCCGTTCATACTTTGGTATGAGAGAAGCAAAAGGTTCTTTTGTCCGTCAAAAAAATAATGTTATTATTCGTAGCTGAATTAGCTATAGCATTTGACTTAAAATCGGAAAATATTTTGAATATATTAGTTGTCGACGATCATCAGGTTTTCTTACAGGGCTTAATTTTTTTATTAGAAAACAATTTTGATGAGGTAAATGTTTTAACCGCCAATGATGCTCAAAAAACCATCGAGATTATTGAACAGTCACCCGACCTGGATCTATTGATTATCGATATCGGTTTACCGGAGATTGATGGCTGTGCGCTTTTAAAGTTATTGGATGAGCGTGGCATTATTATTCCCAGTTGTATTATCTCCGCATCAGAAGATATTGCCAAAATACATACGGTGATGAGTTTAGGGGCTATGGGATTTATCCCCAAGGAGTGGGATACGGAACAGATTGTCGAAGGTCTAAAGCAAATTCTTGAGGGCGAAATCATTGTCCCTGACGATATTCAAAAAAAATTAAAAACCTTTGATGATTTATGTAAGCGGATTGTTTTAAGCAAACGACAAAGAGATGTCCTGGAATTAATGAAAGACGGACTATCCAATGTCCGTATATCGCAAATTTTAAATATCACCGAATATACGGTTAAATCTCATGTGAGTGCCTTATTTCAAGTATTTGACGCTGACAATCGTATGGAATGTGTCGAAAATGCTAAAAAATTTGGGGTCTTATAAGTTTAGCGCGAAACTCTAATTTTGAGCCGTTACTTTTAACTGGCGTTGCAATGCCATCCTCAATACTGCCGGGCGAACCGGCTTGTGTAATAATTGATAACCGGCATCTTTAATTTCCTGAATAGTTTCTGAAGCGATCTCTGCAGATATAAAAATCACCGGCGTTGGTTTTGATAGTGATTCTAAAATATCACCGATAATATCCGTACCTTTAACCTCATCGCCTAATCGGTAATCAATAATAATTAAATCCGGTTGATATCTATTATTTTTGATGTATTCCAGGCTATCAAAATGGTTGCTAAATATAGTGGCCATACTCCCCCATGATTCTAGTTGCAGCTTCATGGCATTTAAAATATCCTGCTCATCATCTATTACCATAATGGAGCGATTATCTAGAGCCCAATTGCCTAATACCCCCCGATTCTTTCTTCGCTCGACCAGCTTATCCTCTTTACCCAGCGGCAAGGCAAAGCTAAATGCGCAGCCTTTTCCGCTATCACTTCGAAGTTCAATATTTGTTTCCAAAAGCTGACTAAGCTTATTGACGATAGATAGACCTAAACCTAGACCTTTACTTTTCTTTTTGTCTGAAGTGATTTGGTAGAATTCATTAAAAATTTTATCTTGTTCATCAATTGCAATCCCCGGACCACTATCAATTACCGTAAAAATTACACGCCCTTGATATGAAGTTACCTTGAGCTTTATTTCTCCCTGCTCCGTATAGCGAACAGCATTGCTTAATAAGTTTTTAAGTATTCTTTTTATAATTAGCTCGTCACTGTATACCACCAGTTTCGAACCGATATCCATATTGAAATTTAATCCCTTATCTTTAGCCAAGACAGAAAATTCATGTTCCAGTTCACTGCATATGGGATTAACCAAAAAGTCTTTGTTATTGACACTAATTGTGCCGGCTTCAATTTTTGAAGCATCTAAGATTGAACTAAACAGCTCTTTTTGGCTGGAAAGACTTTTATCAATCATGGAAAAGATCTCATTATCCTTTTCCTGGTTTCGTTTTTGGTAGTTTTGTTTTAAAGCCGAAACCAGCAACCCTAATGCATGAATCGGTTGCCTTAAATCATGACTGGCGGCGGCAAAAAACCGGGATTTAGCCAGGTTGGCATGCTCTGCCTGTTGCTGTGCTTTATCGGCCTGTTGCCTTAATTGCTCTGATATATTTAAAGTATTATTTAATTCCTGGGTTCGAGCTTTTACCTGTTTGGCCAGCATCCTATTCCAAACAATAATGCTTAAGAGGAACAAAAATCCTGCAATAACCGCTAAAGCAACAATTAATTCTTTACTCGGTTGCCACGAGCCCGGATTAATAACAATCCATTTAGTAAAAATGGCGTGACGTTCCTGTTCCGTAATAGCACCAAGACCTTTGCTGAGAATCCGATTTAAAATAGGTCTATCTTTATAACTGGCAAAAGCCAAATTCCATATATAGCCTCCCTCACCGGCGATACGCAAATTGGCCATTACCTGGTTTTCCATAATATAAGATGTGGTAGCGATACTGCCGATAAAGGCATAGGCCTTACCATAAGAGACTTGGCGTAATCCTTCCTCTTCATTTTCGACCAAACGTAAATGAACATCCGGATACTCTCGTTGTAAAAACTCCTGATTGGCGTAACCACTCACTACCGTCACCACCTTACCGTTTAAGTCGGCTATATTAATATCATCGGTTTCTTTTTTATTGACCACGATGACAGAACGTAATTTCAAATAAGGTTTGGAGAACAAAAGACGCTGCTGACGATTTGGCGTTATGGCAGCCGCAGGAACAAAGTCAATCTCCCCTTTGCTCACTTTGTGAATAATTTCATCCCAATTATTAAGCCTTAGGGCATGAAATTTAATCCCCAATTTTTGCTCCATTAATTGGACATAATCGGCTGTCATTCCGGAGTATTTACCATTTTTATCAAAAAATTCCACAGGTGCCCAATTTGGGTCAGGGGCAAAGGTTAATATGGGATGGTCTTTTAACCAGCGCTTTTCTTCATCGGTTAAGAAAACAGTCTTTTTATCTTGTTTTTCATCACCAGAACTATAGGAAATAGAGACCCATTTACGAAACAATTCCTGCTTTTCCTGATCACTGATGGAGTTTAAGGCTTTCTGCATAATTTGATTGAGTATTGGCCAATCTTTTCTAGAGGCAAAGGATAATTTATAAGTAAAGCCGGTATCACCATCGACCCGTAAATTGGTTATATTGGCTTTTTCTATCTCATAACTGGCAGTGGCTACATTAAGGACAGCGGCATCAAACTCACCCATAGACACCCCTTTTAATACGGATGACACATCAGATTGATAAACCAACTTTATCTCCGGATAGTATTTTTTCAGATATTCGTTAATGGCAAATCCTTTTACCGTTGCCAAAGTTTTGCCATGCAGTTCTACCACCGAATTAACGCGAGGCCTGTTGATTCGGCTAATAATTACGTCTGAAAACTCCGAATAAGGTGAGGTGAATCGGAGATATTGTTTACGCTGTTGGGTTTCAGCTGCAACGGTAACCATATCAGCCTGTTGCTCCTTAACCGCTTTTAAAGAGTCCTGCCAGGTTTTGAAAGATACCAACTCAAATTTTATTCCCAATTTTTTCTCTATTAGAGCCAAATAATCATTGGCCAAACCTCTGGAAACCTGATTTTCATCTGTATATTGAAATGGCGCATAATCGGGGTCGGGAGCTACCCGAATGATTGGATGTTGTTTAAGCCAGTTTTGTTCAATATTATTAAGTCCAATGGTTTCCCTACTATTAGGTTTTAAGTCCTCGGAATAAGCAAACATAATCCAGTTGCTAAAAATCTGAGCATAAGTACCGTCCGATTTTATTTCATCCAGAGTCTCCTGCCACTTTTTAATCACTTTATCCGAAGTCGATTGACTAAAAGCAAGATACATATAATCTTTTTGGATATCATAAACTTTGACTAATTCACTCATTAATCCAGCATCTTTAATCATATGCTTGCCGGTTAATTCATTGGCAATCCATAAATCAATTTCACCGCTCGCCAGCTGGTCTACATTACTGCGATTATCTAGAACCGATGCCAAATTGTTAAAGCCTTTTTGCTTAAGCAATAACTCCCCATAATCGTCCTGATAAACCCCGATCTTATTAACCCGCTTGGCATCTTGAAGATTGCTGAATTTGCCGATTAATTCTTTCTGACCGAAAAAAACCAGATTATTGGGCACCAAAGGTCCCACCCATTTAAATAACTTCTCTCGGGCCGGTGAGCGGGTCGTCGAAAAAAGGACAATACCGTCCTGCTCCTGGGTCAACCGATAAGCATTTGACCAGGACATTAACTCAATATTATCGGGATGATTAATCCGTCTTAGAATTTCACGGGTTATTTCAACGGAAATACCGGAAATCTGTTCATTTTGCAGATAATTATAGGGGGGAAACTCTTCGGTCAGAATCCGAAAGGTTTGTGCAGAGACTTGTTGACATAATCCCAGGAAAAACAATCCCCAAAATATTAACTTTAAATGATGTTTGAAATTGAAGATCATTTTGCTCAGCTATTTATCACTTCCTAAAGTGATTAAATTAGCATATTGAGGAATTAAGTAACAAGTAGATAATCAAGGAATATTCTTCAAATGATTAAACATTGGACCAATTTTTTTTATTAATTTTTAGATCTCTTACATTCTATTACCATTTCAATTACGTCGAGCTAATGCAAGCCCTATCCCAGCAGAAACCATCAATCCACCGGCCGTACGGAAAACTGCTCGAAAGATTCTCTGATTATGTAGAAATAGCCTTATTTTTCCCGTCGCTAGAGCCCATATCGACGTAACGCAAAAAGTGATAATTAAAAAGGTCGGAATAATAATGGCAAATTGCATTTCAAGAGCTCGTGAGGTATCGATAAACTGAGGCAGAAAGGCGGCAATAAAAATTAAACTCTTGGGATTAGGAATAGTAATAATAAGCCCTTGTATAAATAGACTTTTCCTGGAAATCGATAAAGCCTCTACTGTAACTGGATGACTTGCATTTTGCCATTGTTTGACTCCCAGGTAGATAAGATACGCTGCACCTGCCCAACGAAACCATTCAAAGGCTTCTGCTACCAAATTTAGCAATGAGGTTAACCCGATTACGGCAATGATAAGCTGAACGGCTACTCCCATAGTTGCTCCTGCAACGGTTGATATAGCAGATTGCCAACCAAATGAAATGCTATGTGCAACCGTTAACAACACGCTCGGTCCGGGTAGCGCAATCATTATTGCAGTAGCTATAACAAAGGTAAGATATACATGCAATTCCATACGAGCCTTTCCTCTTTTAGAAAAATATAAGAATATAGATAGTTTTTAGAAGGATTTATTGTATAAAATTGACTTGATATTCTTTAGGCGTCACAGCCGTTATGGCTTTAAAATGACGATGGAAGTGGCTTTGATCAAAAAAGCCGCATTCCGAAGCAACTTGAGATAAATCCAGCCCTTTTTGCAAAAGTGCCTTGGCATATTCAATTCTGCAATTGGTCCGATAAGCATGAGGCGTGATTCCCAATGCCGCCTTAAATTGTCTCAGCAAAGTATAAGAATTAACGTTAAACGCTAAGGCCAGCTGTCCCAGGGAAATATCCTTATCTAAATTATGACTTAATTGCTGTTTTAGCCGTTCGATTGATAAATTGGGAGTGCTTTTTTCGGTCAACGCGCTACAAGCTTGTAAAAAGATATTTTCAACCAACTCTATTAATATCCTTTCTTTTTCCAATAGCTCTAATTGTCCCATTAATAAATCCATGCTTTGGATATACTGCCGATACAGAGATTTGTCTTCCAATAGTATTCTGTTGAACGGCATAAGTGTTTTAACTTGCCACAAAGACTGTTGAAGTTTCAAACACCAGTCTGCATCCAGATAAAGCACATAATAGCTTCGTTTTTCAGGCCTGGAAGGATTACAGGAATGAAGTATTTCAGGATTAATTAGAGCAAGACTTCCCGGCTTTAATTTGGCGACCTTCTCTCCTACTTGATAACGTACCTCTCCTTGAACGATGGCGCCGATACTGAGGGTTTTATGGATATGAGGCTTATAGTGTCTTTCGCTATTAGTCGAATAGCGACATTCTACAAACGGAAGTTCAGGATGTTTAAAAAATACTTCTTCACTCATTAGAGTCCATATACAATATTGCTACTATTTTAGCTTTTCCATAAACTGTTTTCGTTCATTTAAATCAATACCATATTTTTCGGTCACCTCTTGCATTTGCAAGCGTTTTTGACCGGCCGCTACGGCCATCACCTTTGCCAACACCTCTGAAATTTCTCCCTTGGATATACCGGCTTTTTTCGCTTGCTTTAAATAGTACTCGATACAAGGGGTACAATTCATTCCCATTGCTGCCGCAAGCCCAACAAAAACTTCAGTTTTTTGATCTAAATATTCGTTGCTGTGGGTAGACTCATAAAATGAGCTGTACAGTTCTTGCTGTTTTTCAGTAAGCATCATTATTTCCTTTGTTTTAAGCAACTTTTTAATAAGATGGGATATTACCTAATATGCCACTAACTCAATATTAAGCCCTTCATCGGCCACAGGCTCCTGGAAATATTGACTGACCTGATAAAAAACTTCTTCTGTATCAAAAGCTGCTCTTTCTGGTTGTTCAATTCGGCGCTTGGCAATATGCTCTAAGCATACCTCGTCACTAGTTTGCAGATAAATGAGTTTATGACCAGCATTAATTTCCGAAATTAAATCTTTAAACCATTGCCTTTGTGCTAAAGTATTAGCCGGAAAATCCATCACCACATTAGTTCCGGTCAATAAAATATTTTGAACATGTGACTTTACCAAAGGCTTTAACTGCCGAGAAAGTTTGATATAGTCATCAAAGGAAGTGATTTGATTCGGATAAAGTAATGACAACCACTCATCTTCAGAGATTAAAACCGCATTTTCCTCTTCAGCCAGCAATTTTGACTTTATTGATTTTCCAGCCCCCATCTTAGCGCAAAAAAATATCAAACTTCCTTTAGTTTTCATTTATTTTCAACAATCTAAAATCTATCTCACAAAACGAATTCTTAATCGATGCCATTTCATAGGCCTTTAATTCCTGTCGAGTCACTAAAAGCTAAGGTTAATTACTTCGTTAAGATTCTCTTAGCTTTGCTCCGATCCGGCATCATCTTCTACTATAAGCAATATAAAATCCCAGATCATCCTCATTGTTAATATTTATTTATTTTGAAATCAGTTCCGATTTTTAGTCTGCAACTGATTTCTGAAAATACTGACTTACTTGATAAAAAGCTTCTTCGGCATCAAAAGTACATTTCAACGCTCATCAAGACTGGAATAAATTCTAACTATCAGTTATATCTATAGATAAATAAAAAATTTTCATCGAGGTATGTCATGAATCTAGCTTATCTAAAAAAAATCATTATTTTTCTTTCTTCTTTTTTAGTTTTTGGTCAATCACATCTTTTCGCTGCAAAATATCAACCTGAATTTGATCACACATTCTATTTAACCAAATACAACGATATTAAAAAACGGATAGGTACCGATAAAAATAAAGCCAAAAAGCATTTCTTAAACTCTGGAATAAAAGAAGGTCGAAGCCCTTCTCCATCATTTGATCCTAAATATTACCTCAATAATAATCCCGATCTTAAAAAAGCGTTTCGAAACAATTATCAAAAGGCACTTAACCACTGGCTTGAGCATGGAATCGACGAGGGAAGAAAAAGTTCCCCAGGCTTTGATCCAAAGTTTTATCTAAAAAAGAACTCCGATGTAAAACGGCGAACTAAAAACAATTATCGCAAAGCCCTTAAGCACTGGCTTAATATAGGAATTAAAGAAGGTAGAACTGCATCGAGAGAGTTTAATCCCAAGGTTTACCTTAATAACTACCCGGATCTACGAAATAGACTTGGTAAAAACTATAAAAATCTTCTTATCCATTGGTTGATATATGGGAGAAAGGAAGGGAGAGAAGCCATAAAAAAAGTTACACCACAAAAGCATAGGGCGAAAAATGAAGTAGCTGAAGACGAAATCCTATATGAACTTTTAGATATTTTGACCAAATAAAACGAATTTTTAAAAATCAAATCACACTAAACAAAAAAATATAACTAAAAGAAAGAAAAACCATGCACCCACTCCAAGAGAAATCCATTCAATGCCCCTATTGTTGGGAACAAATCGAAATCCTAATCGACTGTTCAGTAGATAATCAGGAATATATCGAAGATTGCCAGGTCTGTTGTCGACCCATTGTGTTTAATGTGCAGGTAGTTGCCAATGGCGAGGCAAATATTCAGGTCGAACGGGATGGAGCTTAATTGCGTCGAGCTTTAAAGAAGGCTCTTAATATTTCAGCCGATTCATCGGCCATAACCCCCGATTGTACTTCCACACGATGATTTAATAGCGGGTTTTGCAGGATATTAAAGATACTACCGGCCGCTCCGCTACGAGGTTCTTCTGCTCCAAACACTACTCGTGGTATACGGGCCTGGATTATGGCTCCAGCGCACATACTACAGGGTTCCAGTGTGACGTATAAGGTAGTATCCAGAAGGCGGTAATTATCGATAATTTTAGCCGCTTTTCGAATACAGAGAATTTCAGCATGAGCAGTAGGATCGATACTCGCAATAGGTTGATTATAAGCCGCAGAGATAATTTCATTATCTTTAACCAGAATGGCGCCAATAGGCACCTCTTCCTTTTCAGCCCCTAATTCAGCTTGCTTTAAAGCCCGTTGCATCCAATATTGATCGGTTTTTAATTCACTCAAGGGTTATTCCACTTATAATTTTAAGTTCTTTTGCTACAATAATAATTACTGCTAATCAACACAAAAAGTCTAATGAGAAATCCGGTATTTGTTTATGGTACGTTGAAAAAGGGGGAAAACAACCATTTTTTCCTTAAAAATTCCGAATTTATTTGTAGCACGCAAACATCAGGCAAATACACTATGCTGGATTTGGGTAGCTATCCGGCCGTCATTATATCGCCCAAAAATTATTATATTAGCGGTGAAATTTACGAAGTAAATGATGCCACTTTTTTACAATTGGATCGCTTGGAAGATTATCCCAACTATTATATTCGTCGCATGATTATGACTAAAGCGGGGATTCTGGCCTGGATGTATTATTTTCCCACGTTTAATGGTGAGATGATTATGGATAGCGGTGATTGGTCCTTTATTCGCAGAAAGGGAGAATGTAGCCTAAGCCATAATCTCCCAATGCATTAATTATCTATTACTAATTATTCCCACTCAATAGTAGCCGGCGGCTTGCTGGAAATATCGTAACTTACCCGAGTGACGTGTTCCACTTCATTAATAATCCGGCTCGATATCGTTTCCAATACTTCATACGGCAGATGCGCCCAGCGAGCAGTCATAAAGTCGATGGTTTCCACAGCTCTTAAAGCAATAACGTAAGAGTAACAACGTCCATCCCCTTTTACACCTACCGATTTCACGGGAAGGAATACACTAAACGCTTGGGAAACTTTATGGTAAAGATCGTTTTTAAATAACTCTTCGATATAGATGGCATCAGCTTGTCGCAGTATATCGGCGTATTCCTTTTTCACTTCGCCTAAGATACGAACACCTAATCCCGGTCCCGGAAATGGGTGACGATAAACCATGTCATATGGCAATCCCAATTCAAGACCAAGTAAGCGAACTTCGTCTTTAAATAATTCTCTTAATGGTTCCAGTAGGTTTAATTCCATATCTTCCGGAAGGCCGCCGACATTATGGTGGGATTTAATTAAATGCGCTTTTCCGTTTGAACCACCTGATTCAATCACATCGGGATAAATCGTACCTTGAGCCAACCATTTGGCATTTTTCAGTTTAGAGGCTTCTTCATCAAAAACTTCAATAAATTCGTGACCAATAATCTTTCGTTTTTTCTCCGGATCGTCGACTCCATTGAGTTTATCCAGGAAACGTTTTTCAGCATCAACGCGGATCACTTTTACGCCCATATGCTGGGCAAAAGTGGCCATAACCTGATCGCCTTCATTTAAACGTAATAAACCGTTATCGACAAACACACAAGTCAGTTGCTCACCAATCGCTTTATGCAATAAAGCCGCTACTACAGAGGAATCCACTCCACCCGACAATCCGAGAACGACCTCTTCATCTCCGACTTTTTCGCGAATAGTTTTAATGCTGTCTTCAATAATATTTCCGGGATTCCATAAGGTATCACAGGCACAAATTTTGGTGACAAAACGTTCAAAAACCCGTTTCCCCTGTTTGGTATGGGTTACTTCCGGATGGAATTGTACTCCATAGAAATGACGAGATTCATCGGCAATAGCGGCTATTGGTGCACTATCGGTGCTAGCCATTAATTTAAAACCTTCCGGCATCTCTACTACACGGTCACCATGAGACATCCAGACATCTAATAAACCATAACCTTCCGGGCTGGTGTGATCTTCAATATCAGTAAATAGCGCAGTATGCCCACGAGCTCTGACCTGAGCATAACCATATTCATGGTGATCGGCATTTTCCACCTTGCCACCCAATTGCTGAGTCATGGTTTGCATACCATAACAAATTCCCAACACCGGAACACCCAATTCAAAAACGATATCGGAAGCCCGTGGAGTATCTTCCGAGGTTACGGTTTCCGGTCCTCCGGATAAAATAATACCATTAGGTGAGAATTCTTTAACCTTATCGTTTTCCAAATCGAAGGGATGAATTTCACAAAAGACACCGATTTCGCGAATACGCCTGGCGATCAATTGCGTATATTGCGAGCCGAAGTCCAAAATTAAAATTCGATGTTCATGAATATTTGTAGTCATTTATTTTATTCCGCGTAAAAAGTTAAGGCCGGTTTCCCGGCCTTATCAGCAACAAAAAAATCAATAGCTTTTAAGCTCTATAATTAGGTGCTTCCTTGGTAATGGTGACGTCGTGTACATGACTTTCTACCATCCCGGCATTGGTAACCCGTACAAATTGCGGTTTAGTGCGCATCATAGTAATATCCTTGCAACCGGTATAGCCCATGGAAGAACGTAAGCCACCTAGCATTTGATGCACGACCGGTCCCATAGCACCTTTATAAGGAACGCGTCCTTCGATACCTTCAGGAACTAATTTATCGGCTTCGCCACCTTCTTGGAAATAACGGTCACTGGAACCATGTTGCTGGGCCATCGCTCCCAAAGATCCCATACCTCGATAGGATTTGTAAGAGCGCCCTTGGTATAGTTCCACTTCACCTGGAGCTTCCTCAGTACCGGCAAATACGCTACCAAACATAGCACAATATGCACCGGCAGCAATAGCCTTGGCGAAATCACCGGAATAGCGTATGCCTCCATCGGCTATTAGCGGAATACCGTCATCTTTTAACTCTTCCGCTACATTAGATATAGCTGTAATTTGGGGTACACCAACACCGGCAACAATACGAGTCGTACAGATAGAACCAGGGCCAATACCCACTTTAACCGCGTCAGCTCCAGCGTCAACCAAAGCGCGCGCCGCAGCGGCAGTCGCAATATTTCCACCGATAACCTGAACTTCCGGGTATTTTTCCTTAATCCATCTAACCCGCTCCAATACGCCAATGGAATGGCCATGAGCCGTATCAACCACCAAGACATCCACGCCTGCCTTTACTAAAGCCTCAACACGTTCATCCGTCCCGGCACCAACACCAACTGCGGCACCAACTCGTAGACGTCCTTGCTCATCTTTACAAGCATTAGGATTATCAGTAGCTTTTTGAATATCTTTTACAGTGATTAATCCGCTTAATTGAAAGTCATCATTCACCACTAGAATTTTCTCAATACGGTTATCATGTAAAAGGTTTAAAATTTCGCCCTTCGATGCACCTTCTTTTACTGTCACCAGTTTTTCTTTTGGTGTCATAATACTGGAGATCGGCTGATCATAATGAGTTTCAAAGCGCAAATCGCGACTGGTTACTATGCCGACTAATTCTTTACCATCGACTACGGGAACACCTGAGATTTTTTTACGTTGAGTTAAATCCATCACCTCACGAATGCTCGCATCTGAGCTGATAGTAATGGGGTCATTTATCACCCCGCTTTCATATTTTTTTACACGGCTGACTTCATGAGCCTGCTGCTCGACGGTCATATTTTTATGTAAAATTCCCAATCCACCCTGCTGGGCAACTGCAATACACATACGATGTTCAGTAACCGTATCCATTGCGGCAGTTAACATAGGAATATTTAGTCGTATAGCTTTGGTTAATTGAGTACCTAAAGTCACATCTTTAGGCACGATATCCGAGAAGGCTGGGGTTAATAGAACATCATCAAAAGTTAGCGCTTCTTCAACAATTCGCATGGCTGTTTTCCACTTTGTATAACTAATCAGAGTTTTAGGTAGGGTTTGGAAACGGGTCCGGGAATTAACGCTCTGAAAAGTTGGTTGTTAATAAATTAACGCGATATTATAACGTAACTATTCCAAAGGAGATAGAAGTTTTTAATACAATTATTAACTATTAAATCGATTTAATGAATCCGTAACCGAATGGGTAAAAATTCGGTTTACAAATAACAATCCCATGGAAATAATTAAAACCAGAGCAATAGCAACTAGATATATCCATAAGCCAAGGTGTAATGAATAACTCAAATTAAATATCTGCTTGTACAAAACAGCACTTATTCCTTCAGCGATAAACGATCCAATTAAGGCACTTAATACCGCCACCACGCTAAATTCAACCACCAAGCTAAAACGTAAGGTTTTGGCACTGGAACCCAAGGTTCGAATGATCGCATTTTCATACATACGACTTTCCAGCGTGGAAGATAAGGAGGAAGCCAACACCAATAAACCGGCCAGTAATATAAAAACAAAGACTAAATCTATTGCAACAGCCATTTTATCGATAATATATTGAACTTCAGCTAAAATTTGATCCACCTCGATTATGGTGATACCCGGAAAATGTTCGATCAATTTATTTAAAAACGGTTTATTCTGATTTTCTAAATGAAAACTCGAGATATAATTGACAGGAAACTGCTCCAATGCTTGCGGCGGAAAAATAATGTAAAAATTGGGCTGAAAGGTATCCCATTTTACGGCACGAAGATTACTCACGACACCATAAATCTGTCGCGAACCAATTTGAAAACCCAGCTTATCACCAATTTTTAAGCCCAATTCTTGCGCCATGGTATATTCCAACGAAATTAGTGGTATACCATTTTTGCCTACACCCTGCTCTGACCACCACTGCCCGGCAATCAGTTTATTATGACTCTGCATGGATTCAGAAAAACTTAAATTCAGTTCACGGTTCAAAGCATTATGTACCCGTTTCGCCGGTTCAATAACTTCCATAATAGGTTTGTCATTTAACCAGTTTAAGCGTCCCCGGACCATGGGGAATATTCCATCTACTCGGATTTGATGTTGTTTTAATAGTTGTCGAAACGGTTGAGTTTCATGCTCCTGAATATTAATCACAAAATGGTTGGGAGTATTCTCCGGAAGTTGTTGTTGCCACTGTTGTAAAAGGTCGGTTCGACTTAAATAAATCACCATGACCAAAGCAAAAATCAAGCTAAAAGTGGCAATTTGCAGCAATGCCGCCTGCTTATGTTGGCTTAAATTAATGCTCGCTAGACGGTGGATAAAGATGTAGCGTCGATTTACTCTAAGTAGCAGTTGTAATGCCAATCTGGCTAAAAGTAATAATATGCCTACCAAAGCAATAGTAATTAGATAGAACAATAAGGTGATATGGTAATTCTGGGTATAAAACCAAGACAGGACTAATAAGCCTATCAGGCTTGTACCATAAAGCAGGTATCGATTTATACTGGGAGCAGCCTGATCTTTTCTTAAAATGGCCATCGGCGACAATTGCTTTAAGCGAAACAAATTCGCCATAGAGATAGTGACGATTAACAGAATACCGCTACATAATCCGGTCCAAACGGGCAGCCAGCTAATCTCTGGTAAAGGTTTGGGAATCAGCTCGGACAAAATACTTAATAACATAAGATGGATAAAGTATCCCATCATAATCCCGATTATACTGGCAACCAGCCCCAATAAAATTAGCTTTATCAGTTCAATTCGGATTACATATCGTTCAGTAAATCCCATGCATAACATAATCGCGTTGTTTTTAAACTGACGTTGTCCATAACGATGACTGCTAATGGCAATAGCAATTGCCGATAGTAATACTGTTAATAAAGCCGCCAGAGATAGAAAGTCCCCGGCTTTTTTTAAATTGGCACTAAGGGCTCTTACTCCTTCAACACCATAACGTAAATTTTGCCCCGGCCGGATCTTATCCTTTAACCAAGCTTGGTATTCTTTTAGCATGTCTTCATCAGCACTAAAAAAATAAATATGATCAACCCGACTCCCCAATTGAATGGTTTTGGTTTTTTCCAGATCGGTTAGGTTAATAATGGCACTGGGGGCGATGCTAAATAGCGTTGAGGATTGTCCTGGAACAGAATCTAAAATTCCTTGGGCTTGAAAGCTGCTCTCTCCCAATTCGATTAAGTTTTTATTTTGCTCTAAGTCACTTAAATTACCTTCCGGTAGCTGAAAAAAATGAAATAAGCGGCGATCTATCCAGATGCTACCTGGTCGTGGTGCATGTCTATTAGTTGCAGGAAGGTCAATGCCCTCCTTTACCAGGAGTTTACCCAAAAGCGGAAAGTTATCCGAAACAGCCTTAATCTGAGCCAGCTTAAATTCATCATTACGGACCAACATACTGGGAAAGCTAACCATTTGCTCTTGTCTGATCCCCCGCCTTTTGGCTTCTTTTATCCAGTCATCCTTTACCGGACGAGGCGACTTTAATAATAGCTCAGCACCGTTTAATTGTGCCGCATGATTTATCATGGAACTATCGATTCGTTTTAATAAAAAACCGATACTACTAAGGCTGGCAATGGCGATAAAAATAGCCAGGAACAACAGGCTTAAATCACCATGGGATAATTCCCGTCGGAAAAATTTCCAGGCCAGCTTATAGGTTACCATCGAGGCTTTCCAGTTCTTCTAATTCACCAAAATCCAGATGAAAGAAGCGTTCACACGAACCAGCCAAATGCATATCATGAGTCACTAAAACCAAAGTGGTTCCCTTCTCCCGATTCAATTCAAACAGCAATTGAATAATTTTTTCACCACTATGTTGATCGAGATTACCAGTTGGTTCATCGGCAAATAGAATTTCGGGTTGACCAGCAAAGGCTCTGGCAATTGCCACTCGTTGTTGTTCTCCGCCGGATAATTGTAATGGCAAATGATCACCCCGCTCGGCCAGTCCCACCCTATCCAATAACGATAAGGCAACATCTTTGGCATTTTTTTGTCCCTTTAATTCCAATGGCAACATAATGTTATCCAAGGCAGTTAAAGAGGAGATTAAATGAAAGGATTGAAATATAAATCCGATTTTCTCCTGTCTTAATAATGCACGTTGTTCTTCATTAAGTAGATTAAGTTTTGAACCATTTAACTGAACAGAACCTTCTGAAGGAGTATCCAGTCCCGCTAAAATCGATAATAGCGTCGACTTACCGGAACCGGATGCACCGATTATCGCCACGGATTCCGAGCTATTTATGCTAAAATGGATGTTCTTTAAAATATCAAGGCGTCCATTGGGAGTGATGACATTTTTCGATAAACCGTTGACTTCTAATACTCGTGACAAAACCGGGACCTTTAAAAAATGAACAGACTGTTGATTTTATTGATTATGAGTCTTTTAGTGATAAATACAAGTGCAGCCAAAGACAACATTGTAATTTTGGGTGATAGCCTAAGCGCCGGTTATGGAATTAAACAGGAAGAAAACTGGGTATCCCTTTTACAAAATCGCTTGGATAAAGAATATCCCCAATATCGGATTATTAACGCCAGTATTAGTGGTGATACCAGCGCCAACGGCTTATATCGCTTAGCCAATGCTTTGCAGCAACATACCCCAAAAATCATCATCATTGAATTGGGGGCCAATGACGGTCTACGCGGTCTGCCGATAAAATATGCTAAAAACAATCTGGAAAAAATAATTCAACTTAGCCAAAAAACTAGTGCTAAAATATTATTAATAGGAATGCGAATTCCCCCTAATTATGGAAAAAAGTACACAGAAGCATTTGCCAAAATTTACCCAAATTTGGAAGAACAATACAACCTGCCATTAGTACCTTTTATGTTGGATGGCGTAGCCGGAAATTCGTCTTTGATGCAATTGGATGGTTTACATCCCAATGCCAAAGCGCAATCTAAAATACTGGATAATATATGGCCTTATTTAGCGGCGATTCTTACTAAATTGTAATCACATTTTATTTAGATGGTAATTTTCAGTTCCGATAAAAAGTTAAGCAACTAATTCGCTAAAATCATATAAATTTACAATAAATAGCAATTACACCTTTGCAGACCTATAATTGTTTTTCAGCTTTGCTAATTCATCGTTCATTTCGTCAAGAAACTGTTGTCGAGATTGGTCAGCGACATCATCATATAAACCACTCACAAATTTTCGACTTAATTTGACCTTTTCTGCCAGAAAAATTCTAAAGTTACCGCGCAATATATCCATATATTTAATTCCGGACTTTAAGATATAGCGAATAAAAAAATCGAAACTATCGCTTCCAGGAGGAATTGCCTGACAATATCTTAAAGCCGCTTCAATATCATTATTTATGGTTTCTTCGCACATTTTTTCTAGAACAACGCCGTTGTCCTTTACATTGTTGAAATACTCATTAGGCCAAAAGTGTCTTTCTCGAATAGTGTAATCGCTGCGGAAATCACGAATAATATTTAGTTTTTGCAAAAATAACCCAAAATGAATCCCATTTTGTTTCATTTTTTCAAGTTGAGCATTATCTATTCCATTGCTCAAAATTTGTAAAAGTTCAGTTAAATATATACCAACAGTTCCAGCCACATAGTAACAGTATTGATTTAAATCGTTTAAGGTTTGGATATCCTTCTCAACGAAATCAGCCATTCCAAATGCCATTTCATCTAGGTATTTCATGCCGATTTGTTGTTCTACTTCGCTTAAACTATTAAATAAAGCGACAATAGAATGGTAATTGGTAAAAACAAAGCTTTCGTCTTCAGGGGTGACTTTGAGCATTTCTTGGATAACATGTTCAGAAGCTCTGTTTTTTTTAAGTTCGATACAAACCTCATTAATTAAATCAACTTTTTCACCATTGCTTAGTTGTACAGAGTCTTCAATGGTATCGATAGTTTTACAGAGATTATATTGCACCATAATGGGTAATTTATATCGTTGTTCCATTCTTAGAATAGGAACGGCAAAACTTCGAGATTGACGCTCTAGGGCTTCTTCATTAGCGGAAATAATATGCTCAAACTTATTCATTCTTACTTTATTAATACCCAAATTTAGCGAAGGCAGTTTTCATGGAAAGTATCAAATAGCCAGATAACCTTATCTTATAATCCCTTTACTGACTATTTAATTAGGTTTGACTATTATTTAATTATACGTTGGATTTAAAAATCGGAATTATACGCTTTACATGCTAATTTATACACTTAATTCGGTTATCCATAGCTCACAAGACAAGAAAAACATTTTTCTCAAGTAATATTAATATGCTGTTCGCATTAATATTATTAGTTACTTAAAACAATTATCTATACTACTTCCAACGTCTTGTTAAGACGAGATTTTAACACTGGCCATTATTTTTATTTCAGTATTGTTTTGCGGCCTTCAAAAGTGGTACTTTTATCATTCTCTGAGTCGTTTTAGTTAAACTGATACTTTAATTTTAACCAGAAATAGCGACCATTCCTAGGATAATCATCTTCATAAGAAGGGAAAGAACTTCCCAAAATATCAGTGACCATTTGAGATGGATAGCGAATATCCTGATTAAAAGCATTATCAATGCCTAATTGAATCGTAGAACCTTTGCTTAACAGATCTTTAATCGTGAATGTCAGATTAACAACCCCATATCCATCCAAATCCTCCCTCGGATCATCTGGTTCTCGATGGTGATCTCCTATGTATTGATAATGGAGTGACATATCATATTGACTACTCGGCTGATACAAAAACATAATATTCGATAGCCAATCCGTGGTTCTGGGAATTGCTTCATTTGTCTCATCATCCTTACTTTTCGCATAAGATGCGTTAGCATTAACCGCAAACTCATTATTAATCTGATAGTCAATTTCTAATTCCGCACCATACACCTTAGCCCCTTCGGCATTACTGAATCCGAGAGGATTAATGGCAGTAATAAGATCTTTTAATTTAGAATGAAATAACGTCAGTTTTAGTCCATATTGTGTTCCTTTATAAACATAACCAAGATCGATAGTATCGATAGTTTGAGGGTCCAGGTCTGGAGTCCATGTTGTTTCATAAAATGTTGGAGGCCTGAAAGCTTGCGCATATTGAGCCTTAAAAAGATGCTGTTGGTTAAAGTTATAGACAGCGGCAAGTCTCGGCGATAGATTACTTCCTACATCACTATAATGGTCGTATCTAATACCCGCCGTTATGGATAATTTGTCTGAGGGTCGATACTCATCCTGCAAGGTGAAACTGGTCAACTCTCTTTTGGTACCATTTTTGGGCCAATTTATGGGATCGGCCCCGGAAAATTTTTGTTGTTCAGCAATGGGATAATCATCCGCAGGCGATATCAAAATATTCGGATGGATGTTTAGTTCTTGCCATGAATCTTTAACTTTAGAACGAGAATAATTAAAGGCAAGCATTAAATTATGCTCAGATGTAATTTTCCAAAAAGTATCCACTCCCAGATAAAATTTTGCCTCTTTATAGTAACCATCCACTAAAAACCCATTATCCAAGGTAAGCGGAAAGCTGGGATAATGCCACAAACCAAACCCTTCCGGTAATATTTCTGCATCATATTCATTGATATATTCGAGCCATCCAACTTGTAGATTACTGGAAATTTCCTCATTCCAGTCAAAGCTTTTGCTCAATTCCAAGGTCTTAAATTCATTATCATAATAGTCTTTATTATCAGGTAATACATTAAGCGTCCCAAAGTGAGCCTCGTGATCATCGTTTAGCCATTGAGCTTTAATATTGTAGTCATGAAAGTTTAAATTGAATAAGACAGATTTATAACCTCTACCCTCGGATACCTCTCCAGGTGCCTTAGAAACACCCGCCTGACTCATTCCAATGGCAGCACCGGTTAAAAATAGCCCGTCGGACTCCACAAACGGATCACTGCCATCCGTTTCAGAAAACGCCACATTTAAATCAAGATTAATTTGTTGTTTATTGTCTTGCCAATGGAAAATGCCACCTATCATACCCAACTCATTTTCACCAACTTCCGCAAATACTCCATTTTGACCTTTTTTGGTGATTACATTTACCACACCGGCATAAGCAAATTCCCCATGTACAGCTGAGCCTGGACCTCTGATAATCTCAATTCTATCGACCTGTACCATGGGCATATTCATGACCGGTTGCGCCAAAGCACTCAAACCGGAGTTCATGGCAATATTATTGACCATTATTTTTAAGTTTCCCGAAGCAAAACTGCCCCCTATACCACGTACTTTGACAATTCTACTGCCAATTTGGTCAATGGTTGCTTCCATTCCCGGAACAGTCCCAAGAGCCTGCCAGACAGTATGAATTCCCCTATTTTCCATTTTATTTCCAGGCAGTACAGTAACCATTCCGGGAACGAAATCAGCATTAATGCGTGTTTTTGTGGCAATTTCAGTCTGTTCCTCCAATAATGCCAAAAACATTAATTCCTCGCTGTCTGCACTAGCAAGTTCGAGGTTTGTATTATCTTGAGAATATACAAACTGTGAATTTAATAAAAATGTCCCCCCGATTACATAAACAAAAACATTACTAATTTTCATATTTATCCACTCGGTTTTTTATTATCTTTTAAATAAGATTTTATCCAAATAAGGCCAATTAAATGCAATAAGGCCAATTGTTATAAAAGCTGGATATACCAGAACAAGTACTTGATGTTTAACATAAAACCCCGATACAAACAGCATTACGATTGCCCATAAATAGAAAAAAACTGGAACAGCAACTATCTGCCACTCAAAAGAATTATTTCTATCTAAACTTGGTAGGTGTCTTAAAACTATAGCAGCTCCCCCAATAAAAACAATACTCACCCAGACTGCTTCCGGAAGCCACCCCAGTCCAACTAACCATATATATCCCTTTATCAGGCTTACAACAACAGCGTATGCAGGTAATGCAGCCAAACAAGCCACCAAAATATCACCCTTTATACCTTTGCTACCGGGTGGCATCCAGCGATATCCCAGATTTTGAAAAAATGACAAGCTGCCTAGAATAATTACCCAACCAACATAGTTACTCCAAGGAACTCCGAACCATTGAACAGCTTCGGTCCATGTCCAAAATCCTACATAAACCACTATAGGATCAATAACAAAATCGACACAGGCTCCCAATAATCCGGCACATAACGGTTGTAAATACCAAGGTAGTTTTAGACGTCTGGCAGTCTCGGTAGCGGTATAAAAAATTAAGCCCCATCCAATTACCGCACCTAAAGGTACCGGTCCCGGTAAAGAAACGATAAAGAAATTATAATGATAAGGTTGAGGTACATTAATGACTGCGCTGTACTCAATACTATAACCATAAATGACGGCTACGATTAAAGTTACCGCTAAGAAAGGGGCCTGTTTTAAAGCATGCTTAAAGCAAACGACCAATAAAATATAATAGGCTAAATCATAAATCCATAAAGCCCACTCCAAATTCTGAATCATTTTTCTACCTTTTCATCATAAATTATAAATTAATACTTCCCTCAACACCCCGACAAAACCCATTAAGCTCAACGTATGCTCGACCATTTGAATCACCGCTAACCGCGTTGCTCCCTTCCCAATATTCAGGTCCGATCCAAATATCATGCTCTGCACGCAACTCTTGATCTACAACTTGTGGAGTTACCATATATTTTTTAGTCCCAATAAAAACCTCCCATCCCATAGGATAGGTACAGCCCGTATGAGGGCTTTTCCATTCACCTATTTTTTTTACCTTGAAATCTTCTGGGCCAAGCACCGTAGTCTTGCCTTTAGGGTCTGTAATGGAACCGAAGCGTTCCTGATAATTAGCCTTACCTAAGAAGTCATACAGCATAATCTGATGATTATCCTCCAATTCAATAGCGAACCATTGCCAGCCTTTCATTATAGATTGATACAAGTCTCCATATTGACGATCAAACCAAACAGTTCCACTGACCTTATGCTCTTTGCCGTCTATATATATAGTTCCTTCTGCAGCCATATGTTCACGCGAATAGTAATAAGTGTATCCTCCATACCCAAAAGGATGAGGCCCTCCTGCATAATGCAAAACAGGTTGCTTGGTTGCCTTTATATTTAAATCGAGAGTAAAGTTATCGACTTCGCCATGAATGCTATCAGAACCGTTACCGCCAATTGCAACAACATTATTGTTGGGCCCAGCAGACAATTCAAAACCATTCTCGATCACTTTCGGCAATCCAAAATGAAGATATTCTTTAAAATGAAACTTGTTATTCTTGATGTCCGTTATGGCAAACTGAGTCAACTGATCCCGCATTATGATGAAGCTGTTAAAGGCAAAAAATACTGTTTCAAAACCAAACTCTCTACCGTCTTCCGTCTTTAGATGTCCAGTCCAATACCACCATTGAACTTTTTCATCCGTTAAAAAGGCGTCATCTGCTGGAAGCTCTATTGGACCAATAAGTCCCTTATTTGGATAAAAGGCACAATATAAAATTAACAAAATGGATATCAGCCAGGGTAGGTAAATTTTTATTTTTTTCATTTTTTCGTGTAGTACCCATTCTTACTTTATCAAAAGTTACATTAGAATAATACGAACTTTAAGACAAAACAATTCTATATATCATCCCTTATTTTCCTAATAACGCAAATTTTTCTCTAGCTAATAAGCAGCTTAAACTTAATTGATAAATCTAATGAACAATGACAATAAGTTATGAGTGTATGTTTCTAACTGAAAACCCTTACGACCACTTCTGATTAATCAATTAATTATATTCTTATTTACAACAAAAAGTGACTAACTTTATTTTCATGTATCTGTTACGATCAAAGAATTTTAGGAATCTGACTAGAAGGTGTTTTTATATATTAAAATGTACTCGTTAAAAGCTTTAAGCTTAAGTTTCAACTCAAATGGTTTCCTCTCTAACTAAAAAAAGTTAAGATAGAGCTCCTGCCGGTTTATATTTGCCTACAAAGACAAATGGCTAGTGGATTTTTTTAAGTAAGGTCTTAAAAGTAATACTTATCTATATGAAAAATGTGGGGGCGGTACCTTCATCTTTTACTCTAGTGCACAAAGCGTTAGCGTTTAAAGTAGCCGTATTGTTTATGGCACTTTACTATCTTGCTAATGCAGGTCTATTTGCCGGAGAGATGACCGATGCCAGAATAAATATCGGTTTAAAACTTTTCCGTGCCATATTGGCTGCCGATCTGGATATAAAATCTAAAAAGTCGACACATGGAAAATTACCTGTGTTGATAATCTATAAAGACAATTCAAATAAAGGTAAACGGTTTGCCGATAACTTATTGATGTTGGGCAGAAAAAGTGGTCAAGCGCAGATTAAAAACATTCCAATTGATGTCAAATATATTAGCTATCAAACCTTCTTGGTAGAACAACATTCTTTACCTGCCGGAATATTCCTGGTCGAAAAAATGTCAATCGATGAATTGCAACCAATAGTCGATTACGGAATTAAAAATCACATTATTACCTATTCTCCGTTTGATGGCGATGTAGAGAAAAACATCACCGCAGGAGTAACCATTGGTGCACGAGTCCGCCCAACTATTAATATGAATACACTAAATGAGTCTGATATTCAGATAAAATCGTTTTTCTTAAAGGTTGCCAAGAAATATGAACCTTAAATCAATCGGCAAAGACTCTCGCAGTTATTTAAAAATCAGTTTACTATTTTTTGTACTGGTTTTTGCTATAGAAACGCTGATGCTGGCATATTGGCATGTAATTCTTGAGCCACGAATTCGTATGGAGGCTGACGCCAACGCTCAAATCATAGCAGAATCTCAGGGTCGATTAATCGCTCAAAGTTTATTATCCAACCAGGGTTATTTACAACTTAACACCGTACTAGACGTCATGGATGCCACACTCTTGCTAAAAGATCCATTGTTGGAAGAACCTTTTTTTGTCGGCATCTCTCTAGAACTCGACAAAGACGCATTGAACGACCAACTTATTAACGGAGAGTTATGGACTGAAAATAATATCACCAACCTTTCCCACGGAGAGATCAATTGTCTTCATTGTTTTTCAATCGAGATCGGTCTTTTTTCACAATTATCAAATGAATTGATCGGCTTGGCTCATTTTCAAGTTAATGATGCCATATTCCAAAAATTTAAAACCGATATAAAAAATAAGCTTTTTGTTGAAGCTGCTTTGGTTTTAGCTATCGCTATTTTAGTTTGGTACGCAGCAATCCAATTGATAAAACAATTGCAATTACAAATAAAGGTAAGACAAGAAGTAGAAGTAAAGTTGCGTCAGGCAAAGGAACAAGCTGAAGGTGCCAGTGAAGCAAAAAGTCAATTCTTAGCCAATATGAGTCATGAAATCAGGACACCATTAAATGCTATTATCGGCATGGGTTACTTACTTTCCAAAGGATTACTTTCTTCTAGCCAGCGTGATTATCTAAGAAAAATGGATAGTTCGGCGCAAATGTTACTCAGTCTTATCAACGATATTCTGGATTTTTCAAAAAGTGAATCAGGCAAGTTGGAATTAGAATACACCAATTTTAAACTCGACGACGTATTGGATAACCTAAAAAAACTGATCGGAACTAAAGCCGAAGAAAAAGAAATTGATCTGGTTTTTTCTGTTGCTAAGCAGGTACCTCAAAACCTAAAAGGAGATCCGTTACGTTTGGGGCAAATTCTGTTAAATCTCTGTAATAATGCCATCAAATTTACTCAACAAGGCACAATTGTTATCAGCATCGAAGTTATTGAGGAAAAATTGGAAGAAGCTACTTTAAAGCTTTCCGTCACCGACACAGGCATTGGAATTGATGAAAAACAGCAGCAGAAACTTTTTCAATCGTTTTCTCAAGTCGATAGTTCCACGACTCGCAAATACGGAGGTACCGGATTAGGCCTTGCCATAAGTAAACAATTAACCGAATTAATGAAAGGGAAAATCTGGGTTGAGAGCAAACCCGGCATGGGAAGTACCTTTTCCTTTACGGCTTGTTTTGGTCTTGGAAGCCAATCCGATCTTTTTAAAACCCTTCCCCAAACTTTACACGAAAAGCCAGTACTTGTTATTGACGACAATAGTTTAACTTTACAAATATTTTCGGAGATGCTGAAAGATTTCTCATTTCAGGTATTTACGGCAAGTAGTGCGGAACAAGGAATGGAGATTCTAATCAAATCTAACCAAGAGTCTGACCCCATTCAATTAGTATTAATGGATTGGCGACTACCTGGAATAGATGGTATTGAAGCCGCACGCAAAATTAAAGCAAGTCAATCGTTAAAACTTATCCCACGGATCATTTTGACTTCGGCTTATAGCAACGATGATTTAATTAACGCTGCTAACGACGTATTGGATGCATATCTCCCCAAGCCTCTGACTCACTCTTATTTATATGATTCAATCGTAACGTTATATGCCGATGTTAACCTTAAATCATCACTAGCAATAAACGAAACAGAACAGAGTGATTTCATTCCCACTTGGTCAGATAAGAAAATTCTTCTGGTTGAAGACAATATCATAAACCAGGAAGTGGCAACAGCTATTTTAATAGATACCGGTATGTTAATTGATATTGCCAATAACGGTAGAGAAGCGATTAAAAAAATCAGCGAAACCGATTATGATTTAATCCTAATGGATATACAAATGCCGGAAATGGACGGCATAACGGCGACCCAGTTAATTCGCAAAGAAATAAGTGCAGAACAGCTACCTATAATTGCCATGACAGCTCATGCTTTGCAAAAAGACAAAGATGAATGTCACAAAGTCGGCATGAATGATTATATTGCTAAACCGTTTGTCGTTGATGGCCTGTTTGATACGATGGGGAAATGGCTAACTATTGGAGATGGGCAGCACTTAAACAAAGAGGTGATTACCGTAAACGATCAGGATTTTTTAACTCACGACTATAATGGTTTTAATATTAAAGAAGCCAATAATCGATTTAAAGGTAAAATGGAGCTTTTTATCCGTCTTTTAAATAATTTCATCGATAGCAAGTCGAAAGTAGTACCTCAGATTGAAGAATTCATTAATAAAAACGAATGGATTGAAGCTGGTAAGCTAATTCATGGTTTAAAAGGTACCAGCGGTAACTTATGTGCCGATAAAATTTACCAATTATCAATTTCTCTTGAACCTTTGTGCGGAAAAAGAGATAAAATCGCCTGTATGGATCTGCTGGAAAAAACAGCCTTAGCATTTAAAGATTTAAAAATTTCAGTGGATAAGCTAAGCAAATCGATAGATAATAATACCCATAATGACGAAAGCGTTATATCTAATACTGAAACTCCAATCGACGTTAAAGCAATACACACACTGTTTAAAGAGTTAGATGAGTTAATTCAAACATACAATCTTAGAGCTAGAGAAGTGGTAAATTATTTAAAAACCATTACTAAAAATACTCTACTCGAACAGGATATTATTCAGTTAGCTGATTACTTGGAGAACTTGGAATATGAGCAGGCATCTAAAACACTGGCCAGCGCAACCAAGAAAATAAGCGATATTTAAAGGAATTTATCTATAAAAAACAACCAATAAGAAGTATACAAAATGAGTGTAAATCTAGATAAACAAAAAGTACTAGTTGTTGACGATTCATCCGAAAACATAGAACTTCTCGATTCTATGTTAAATGAAGAATATGAGATATTGTTTTCTACTTCAGGTAAAAAAGCCCTGCAAATTGCTGAAGACAATGAACCGGATCTCATCTTACTAGATATTGTAATGCCTGACATGGATGGTTTTGAGGTTATTACCGTCCTCAAAGAAAATGCTAAAACACGAGGTATTCCTGTAATATTCCTCACTGCCAAAACTGATAAAATTGATTTGTTAAAAGGTTTCAACCTCGGAAGCATTGATTATATTGGCAAACCATTTTTTGAAGAGGAGGTAAAAGCCAGGCTAAAAACACATTTGGACAATAGACAGCTAATCAAACAACTGGAGTCTGCAAATAAAAAACTTGAACAACTAAGTCTGTCTGATCCGTTAACCGGAATAGCCAATCGCCGCTATTTCGATCAATTTTTGGCACAGATGTTTTCCATCACCCAAAGAGAGCACAAACCATTAAGTTTGTTGATTATTGATGTTGATTTTTTCAAAAAATTCAACGATTGTTATGGACATTATGCTGGAGACCAATGTCTTCAAGCCATAGCCAATACCTTAGACGGATTTGCTAATCGCGGCGGTGATTTAGCTGCACGTTACGGGGGTGAAGAGTTTGGCATGATATTGGCTGATACAAGTTCTGAAAACGCCGAACAATTTGCCAGCAATTGTCGAATGGCTGTCGAAGAATTAGATATTACTCATGCGAAATCCAGCATAGCTAAACACATAACAATTAGTGTTGGGATTACCACGTTGGAAGGGAAACCGGGTGAAAGTATCGAACAGCTATTATTGGATGCCGATAAGGCCCTTTATCAGGCCAAAAACAAAGGTCGTAACCAAATATGTATTTATCCACCGCTGGAAATATAGTTAACCCAAAACAACGGCGCAAACCCTAATGGCAGCATCACTAAGCTGGTAAATAAAATGGCTTGTAATTGGTTTAAGAAAATTCCTGTTGAAAAACAGGTTGAATGTGCGGCATATAATGAGCACAAAGTTAGAATCGTACAAAAATAGATGATAAGCAGTGTGCTGCTAATCGATTTGTTAAAAACTTCAATGCTAGAGCTTTCGGCCGTTTAATATGATAGTCGATTCTATCAGAAACCTTAGCCTATTAGGTAAATACTTCCCTTCCCCCCCCTGGAATCAGCTTTTTCAAGCTCCGAGGAACTTGAATGATTCAGGCTTTTACATTGATATTTTGACCCAGATTATCAGGCAGTTTTGGAATTGATTCTATTAACTGCATGGCAGACTGTTCTTGAATATCCATCGCCTTTTTAAGAACTTTCATACCCGCTTGATCATTCTGACCCACACTGGTGGCCATAGCCGCAGTTTGAACTCCAGAGACATCCATACCATACCTCATCGAAATTTTATTGTTCCAGTTCCTTTAGCGGCCAGATTTGCTTTTTCTTTAGGTTTCTCTATATTTTTCTTGTTAATAGTCATTTTCATGACATAGCTCCTTCCATAGCAATTTGTTATAATTTTTGAAATTTAAATTGAGACAAGATCTAATGGAAGAAAAAGAGTGTTGTAGCAAATGTGGTTTTCCACTTGACAAAAAACTGGATTATTGCCCTGACTGCTCTGCTCCAACAGCACCGGACAATAAGAAAAATATCAAGAAACGTTTTACGCTTTACTTTATATTATTAGTAATTTTCTGCTTTGTTTTAATTTTCCTATTGCCCAGAGATATACCTTAAGCCGCTTTTATTTGTAAGGTAGCCGTTTAAAGTTGGCTATCATTTCACCTTTATAATGCAATTGAGCCTGCTCTGTACTTTGCACCACAAATTCAAACTTTTCCCGCCGCTCCGTATCGGAAGATGGGACACAGTTTAATACAGCTACAGTTTGACTCTCAGCTCCCCAAAAGCAATGCCAAGTGGCAATATCCTGTTTAGTGGAGATAAACTCTGCTTTACCTTCAAATAAAATACTAAGATCCTTTATGCCGTATTGATTATCATCTATTGCCTGCCATTTCCCCGCGCCGGAATGGGGAGAACAGGCTGTCAACGAAATAAACACGAGTGTAAATGGTAAAATAAAATTTAATTTCATTATTTGCTCTGACGTTATAATAACTGATTTAAAGCTGGGCATTATACCATTTTACGATCAATATGCCGTGGGTTATAATAGCCCAAATTTTAATTCAGGATTTTTAAATGGAACTCAGTAGTTTAACCGCAATATCCCCCGTCGATGGTCGTTATGGCAGCAAAACCAAGGAACTACGTCCTATTTTCAGTGAATTTGGCTTAATCCGACATCGTGTTTTAGTTGAAATCCGATGGTTACAAATGTTAGCAGATAACGACGGAGTTCAGGAAGTACCCGCGCTTAGTGCTACTGCTAATGAGTTGTTGGAAAATATCCTCGATCAGTTTTCTGAGCAAGACGCTCAACGGGTAAAAACTATTGAACGCACCACAAATCATGATGTTAAAGCAGTCGAGTATTTCTTAAAGGAAAAAATTGCCGATAATCAAGAATTGATGGCGGTTAACGAATTTATCCATTTTGCCTGTACCTCCGAAGATATTAATAACCTCTCGCACGCATTGATGTTAAAAGAGGCTCGCGACAAAAGCATTATTTCTAGTATGCAGGAAGTGATTCAAGCTATTGCCCAATTGGCTCACGCCCATGCGGAAATCCCAATGCTCTCCAGAACCCACGGACAACCGGCTTCGCCTACCACCCTAGGAAAAGAAATGGCCAATGTCGTGTACCGTTTAAGACGACAAATGGAACAACTGGAAAATGTCCCCTTACTGGGCAAAATCAATGGCGCAGTGGGTAACTATAATGCTCATCTAATTGCTTATCCTGATCTCAACTGGCCTCAGATGGCGCAAGATTTTATTGAAAGTCTGGGCTTAAGCTTTAATCCCTACACAATCCAAATCGAACCGCATGATTATATCGCTGAGTACTTCGATGCCATAGCTCGTTTCAATAATATTTTGATGGATTTCGATCGAGACGTATGGAGCTATATTTCACTGGGATACTTTAAGCAAAAAACCGTGGCTGGCGAAGTGGGTTCTTCCACTATGCCGCATAAAGTAAATCCCATCGACTTTGAAAATTCAGAAGGTAATATCGGTATTGCCAATGCTATTTTCGATCATTTGGCCAGTAAGCTTGCCATCTCTCGTTGGCAACGCGACCTAACCGATTCAACCGTATTACGAAATCTTGGTGTGGGTGTTGCTCATTCACTAATCGCCTATCAATCCAGCCTGAAAGGAATCAGTAAATTAGAAGCCAATCAAGCCGCTATCGAAGCCGATCTCAATACTACCTGGGAAGTATTAGCTGAACCTATTCAGATGGTTATGCGTCGTTATGGAATTGAAAAACCGTATGAAAAATTAAAGGAACTAACTCGTGGTCAGAGTATCACTGCGGAAGCCTTACGCGAGTTTGTTAATAAACTGGATATTCCCGAAAAGGCTAAACAGGAATTGGCCGAACTAACACCATTAACTTACATCGGTAATGCAGTAGAACAAGCTAAAAACATTTAATCTTATTAATACCATAGATGATATGGCTTTGACTTCAAAGCATTTCTCATGAAACCGTTTATAGCGTACATAATATATCTACTCAATTGAAGATAAAGCCACTTTCATCAAAATATGAATAGTTACAAAGATTAGTAACTATTCAGAGTGCTTAGATTTTGCCTTAGTACAAGGCATTTTAAACGGGCCGCGTAGGCCGGAAAATGTGAGCATATAGATAATATGTGACCATTTGAGTACGAAAATAACACAGTAATTGGGCAAAAGATGAGTGCACTGAATAGTTACAAAGATTATTATTAAAAGAAGTAGCTATAATAGGAGTAAATAATCCACTATAATGGTCAACTCCTATGATTAAATATATGATTAATTATCTGCTGTGTATCTTACTAGGCAGCTTTCTTTTACAAGCAAATATCAGTGCCAATTATCAGTTTGTGGTACTCGACACTAACCAAAATGCCAAACACCTAATTCCTACACTGGAACCACTCTTCGGCAAACAAGCCAGTTTTTCAGCACAAGGTTATCGCTTAATTGTCAAGGCTTCTCCGCAAACTATTCGAGAAATTAAAAAGCTGTTAAAAGAAATCGATGTCCCTTTACAAAACTTGGTGATCAGCTTTTCCAATCGGGAACAGGTCAATAAAAAGTTAAAAAGTACATCGGCTGACGGACATTTAGATATCAGTAAAAATCATTCTATCAGTAGTCGTAATCCTAGTAGTGACGGTAATATTCAATATAGTTACCGAGAGGATGGTAGTCGAGTTAAAATAGTTTCGACTAATAAACGCTCTCAATATAGTGGTAATAGTAATTATCAAGCCCGTACCTTAGAGGGCAATTGGGTCTTTATTAATACAGGTCAACAGGTACCCTACCAAAGCTATGACTATAAATTTAAAGATAGTAATAAAGAATCAGGTTATGGCCGGTTTACAACCGAATTTGTCGACGTTTATAGCGGCTTTGATGCCAAGGCCTATCTATCAGGCAAAGAACGAGTTGTCGTACATATTAAACCACATCAGAAGAATTTAAACCGTCAACACGCTAAGCGTATCGACGTAAAGTCTATGCAAACCACGGTATCAGGAAGATTGGGTGAATGGATAGCCATCGGTCAAGCTCTCAATTCCTTGGGAAATAATGACAAAGGAATTAGTTATCGAACCCGTAAATCCAATCAAGACAATTTTCAATTTTATATTCGAGTGAATAAAGTAACAGAATGATTCAAAAAAACGATCCCGATTTATATGCCGCCATCGACCTTGGCTCTAACAGTTTTCATCTCATTGTTGCCCGCGATTCACATGGCCAGTTACAGGTCATTGACCGTATCAAAGAAATGGTACGACTGGCGTCCGGCATTGACGAGCAGGGAATGCTCTCAGAGCAAAAAATGGCAAGCGCTATCGATTGTTTGTCCCGTTTCGGTCAACGCTTGAGCGATATCGATCCTTCCCGGATTCGGATAGTTGGAACCAATACCTTACGTAAGGCCAAAAATAGCCATGACTTCCTATTAAGAGCAGAACAAGCTGTCAATCACGAAGTGGAAATTATTGCTGGACGGGAGGAAGCGCGTTTAATTTATCTGGGCGTTTCCCATAGTCAATCGGATAACAATGGCCGACGTTTAGTTATGGACATCGGCGGTGGTAGTACCGAATTTATTATCGGCAAAGGTTTCGAACCAATTTTAACCGAGAGCCTACATATGGGCTGTGTCAGCATGAGTCAGTGTGCCTTTGCTGACGGCAAACTTAACGAAAGCAATTTTTCCAAAGCAGTTTTACATGCTGAACAGGAATTGCGTTCCATTCGTCAAGAATATCTGCGCATGGGATGGAATCTATCTACAGGATCTTCAGGAACCATTAAAGCAGTTGGCAAGGTATTAGCTGCACAGTTTAAAAATACTTATCGCGGAATCACACCGGAAGGCTTGTTATGGCTTAAACAAACCATGATAAATCAGAAAAAGGTTTCCAATCTCTCTTTACCGGGTTTAGCCGATGAGCGTATCGAGGTCTTTGCCGGAGGTGTAGCCATTTTAATCGCCACCTTCGAGATTCTGCAAATCGATCTGATGAATGTTTCCGATAGCGCCCTACGTGAAGGACTTGTTTATGATATGTTGGGGCGTAGTAAGCACGAAGATGTTCGGACTCGTACCATTCTAAACCTATCACAACTTTATCATGTCGATATCAAGCAGGTAGATCGGGTTAACCAAGTCACCTTGCACCTTTACGAAATGTTAAAAGAACAATGGCCAATCAACAAGGAGGAGATTCGCCAGGACCTGATTTGGGTAACGCAACTCCATGAGCTGGGATTAACCATTGCCCACAACCAATATCATAAACATGGCTCCTATATTATCGAAAACTCCGATATGCCCGGCTTTTCCAAGCTAGAGCAGAAACGCCTGGCAATTTTAATTAGAAGCCAACGCCGCAAATTTCCAACCGCCGAGTTAAAAACTTTAAGCGCACATTGCTTTAAGCAAATTGTTTTTCAATCGATAATTTTTCGCTTGGCTATTATTTTCAAACGTGGCCGCAGTGATAAAGGTATTCCCCAAATGAAATTAATAGCTGAATATGATAGCTTGTTATTGCAATTCTCGGACAATTTCTTGGAGGAACATCCCCTCACCCATGCTGATCTGCTTGAAGAGGCTAGTTATTTAAAAACTATAGACTTTAAATTGATGATTGAATAATTAGGGAATTAAAATTCCTTTAATATCAATTTTACTTTTTGATACTCTTGTTGCAGTTGAGGAATAAGTTCTGCAACGGAATCCAGATCATTAACCTTGGCATTATCTTCAATTATTTTACTGATTTGACTAATGCCAAGCACAAACATATTACTACTACTGCCCTTTAATGTATGGCTAATGGATTTTATTGCTTCAATGTCTGCACTTTCAATCGCTTCTGCCATTTTCTGAATCATGCTATTAGTATCATCCAGATACATAGTAATCAACATTTCAAACTCATCTTCCATAACTTCTTTAAGATTGTTTAATTCGGCAGTGTCAATAGATTCGATCATAAGCATTTCTCTAAAAAGCGATTTTGCTGTTAAATAATTCTAGTAATGTATTGTTAATCTGATTTAGGCTTGATCCAATTTCTCTTTTACACTCTTAACTTTGGTTTGAATTCGACCATCACCGCCTTTACGAATATCAAATTTAACCGTGGCATAAACTCGCTCACAATCCCTCTCTAATACGGCATAACAATCATTAACCAATTCCGTTGCCTGTCTTACCGTTTGAGTTTCGATAATGGTACCCATTGCTGTAAGCTGATAGGAAAAACCTGAGCCATCAATAACCTTCACCACTTGAGAAACATATTGACTCAAACTAATGCCTTTATCAAGAGGGTACATGGAAAATTCAATTAACACTGACATATCTGATTCCAATTAATAGTTTATTGATCCACTCGAATGACACATTCTACCCGATTACCGATATCATTATAGGAAAGCGATTCACAATATTCTTTGATCAACGGCAATCCACGACCACAATATCCTTCGTTATCGGCCAATTTATGTGCATCCAATAAAGAGGTATCAAATCCCTTCCCGCTATCTTTCAAGATAATGGTAAGAACACTGCCGCTTTCAGTCTTCTTGTTTTTGATAGTAATCTTGATATAACCCACTTCCAGGCTACCAAGGCGTTTGGATTTTTTTTCGTAAAATTCCATAAAACCTTGAGGAGATGACTTTATTCTCGAGTCCAGATTTAATAAACCATGATCTAATGAGTTACAATACAATTCCGACAACACCATACTAATTTGATTTCGATTTACGCCTTTTCCTTGGATTTCATTGAGAATTTGGTTAATGATAGGTAACGGATCAATTTTCTGCAAAGCATCAAAATGCAATAGAATTGTAAACTCCCAATTGCTATCATGGACGTTCTTGTTATCGACATTTGCCGTTGCCAAACCTTCGATAAAATTCAGATCGCACTCGATAATTGCTAAAGTAACATCATCGTCAACTTCATTATCCTGGGTAAATTCGTCAATAGCCGTCATCATGGCAGAGGTTAGATGTTCGGCGTCTTTATGCTCCAACAAGTGTTGCTCAAAGCGTTTAGTGCCATACATTTCACCGGAAGGATTTTCAGCTTCTAAAATTCCATCGGTACTCAGAATGATTTTATCACCTGGAGTGATTTCGATAATATTACAGTGATTGTCAAACGCTGTCACGGATAAAATACCAAATGGCAGATGGGTCGATTTGAGCTTCTTCAACTCACCCTGGTTAGTCATTATATAGGCACCTGGTATGGCCCCATTCCAAACTTTTAGAACATGATTACTGGAGTCAACTTCCAACACACAAGCGGCCAGAAACATGCCGATCGGCAATTGCTGCTTCAATTTGGAATTGATCTCGGTGCAAATATCGGCGATACCATAACTTTTAGCCGTCATGGCATAAAATATTTCCGATAAGGGTAAAGCTCCTAGGGATGCCCCCAGACCATGTCCGGTAAAATCACCAAAAAGAATATTTAAGCCACCGGAAGGTTTAGCAGCCGCAAGAACCACATCTCCATTAAAAAGTGATACTGGTGAGAGATGAATATCAAATATTTTCTCATCCAAACAGCCAGGATTCATGATGCTGTCAAAGACTTTACGTGCAACTTCCTGTTCTTTTTGCTGCTGCAGTTGATGGTTTTCCAGCTCATGTTTCTGCTCGTAAATGGTATTGTAAAGCTTACTAACCCGAAACAGAGCATCCATTTTAGCGTTTAAAATAACTCGACTATAAGGTTTGGTTAGGAAATCATCCCCACCGACCTCGACACAACGCGACAAGGCTTTTTCATCGGTCATTGCCGTAAGGAAAATAATTGGAATAAAACGGTCAGATATTTCTTTAATTTTAGCAGTAGCCAAATAACCGTCCATCACCGGCATCATGACATCCATTAATACCATTTCAGGGCGTTCTTGTTGGAACATCTCCACGGCATGTTGGCCGTTCTCGGCTGTTACGGTTTCATAGCCATCCTTTTTTAAATAGGCACACAAAACCAAGCGATTGGTGGCATCGTCATCTACCACTAGGATTTTCATTATTTAAGCTACCTAACTATTTTCAAACTTTTAAGATAAGCTAAATAATTTATCGAAATTGGAAACTTCAAGAATATCCCGTACTTCTTTCTGAGTCCCCTGAATGGTAATATTAGCCTTATCACTTCCGGCAAATTCTCTTAGTAATAACAACATACCCAGAGCGGAACTGTCTATGTAATCGGTACCGGACATATCAACAATGTAGGTACTATTTTCGCCACCGGTATTGGTATAGGCTTCACGAAAATCCTTATGGCTACTAAAATCAAAACGTCCATTAATTTTAATGGTAATGGTATTGCCTGATTCGTTACTTGTTATTGACATGTCTTTGCACTCCCAAGTTTAAGTCGGACCTATTTTACCTGAGACACCCTATAACAAAGCGGAATATATCTCAAGCTTAACAGGCGTATATTGTTAAGATTTTTTACAAACGTCCAACATTTTTTCCGCTATCTTATCTAACGAAACAATATGCTCCACGCCTCCCATTTCTACTGCGGAACCGGGCATTCCCCACACAACGCTACTTTCTTCATTTTGGGCGATGGTTATAGCACCGGCATCATACATCTCTTTCATACCCAATGCGCCATCATTTCCCATTCCAGTCAGCATAACACCGATAACATTATCTCCAACCGCCTGAACGACGGAACGAAACAGTACATCAACAGAGGGTTTATGACGATTAACCAAGGGACCATCATTTAATCGGCACACCAAGCGATTGCCACTTTTTTCTACAATTAGATGGCGATCCCCTGGTGCTATATAGACATTTCCGGGAAGAATCTGCTGCCCGTCGATAGCATGATGCACGGTCATATTAGTGACACTTCCCATACGTTTGGCAAAAGGTGCACTAAAAGCTGCCGGAATATGTTGGGTAATCACAATACCTGGAGCATCTGCCGGCATTCGCATCAACACTTCTTTAATCGCCTCGGTTCCTCCGGTAGATGCCCCAATAGCAAAAAACTTATCACTATTCTTGTAACTACTTGCAGGTGAGCGTTTTGGAATGACGGCATCAACGGTTAACTTCTCCGCTACCTTTGGGATACTCTTGGTAACACTTCCTCTTAATTTTGCGGAAGCCGCTGTCTTAACCTTTTCGATGATCTCATCAGAATAACTTTGCAGTTGTTCGCTGACATCTAATTTCGGTTTGGAAACAAAATCAATAGCGCCAATTTCTAAAGCTTCCAGTGTAACTTCAGCTCCGGCAGATGTCAGAGTTGAAATCATCACGACAGGCATGGGATGAAGACGCATTAAATTGCGCAGAAAGGTAATGCCATCCATGCGTGGCATCTCTATATCCAGTGTTAATACATCCGGTTTTAAAGATTTGATTTTATCTCTGGCAACAATGGGATCAACGGCAGTACCCACCACTTCCAATTCCGGATCGGATTCTATAATTTTGCTCAGCACTTGCCGAATTAGTGCCGAATCATCAACAATGAGTACTTTAATTTTGTTAGACATAAAATTTTCTATATATCAAAAATCCAATAAATTCCAGTCTTCCCCATAACACGTTAATCAAAACAGTTCGATATCTCCGGCAGTCGGTTTTTCTTCGATTTGATGCTGGTATTCTTCTTCGCGCTTTATCAAGGTGTTATTGTGAAGTGATCTGAGCTTTTTAACTTTAACTTTTCCAGTAATGGGATGAAAGACAACCTTTCGAGGAAAAATATCCCCGGTATCTTCGGAAATTAATTTTAAACCTTCATCAACAATATAGTGTTCAACAAATTCAATATTGCGTTTACCGACATCACTCATATTGCTAATAATTTTACCACCACCAAATATTTTCACTTCCAAATTTTCACGACGTCCACCATGTTTCAAGACATCGTTAATTAACATTTCCATGGCATAACCGCCGTATCGAGTAGCTTCCGTGGAAGGGCCTCCCGATTCCACATGGTGGGAAAAGTCACTTGAAGTGGCCGGTAGCATAAAATGATTCATTCCACCGACACCTATTAGGCGGTCTCTAATACATGCCGATACGCACGAACCTAAAACAGTGACGACAATTTCATTGCCGGAAGTGACATAATATTCACCCGGTAGAATTTTAGCAGCAACAAAATTATGCGTTTTATCCCAATAGCGATTGATTCCTTCAAACCCCGGTAAAGCTCTGGGTAATTCCTTATCACGCTGAGAAAACTTCGATAATGGTGTCATTAGGGTCGCATTTTGCCTTATTTTTGTTTTTCGTAAACGGTGTTTTTTAACAATTTATATCGTTCAGAAACATTGTATAAGGTTTCCGAATGCCCGATAAATAAATAACCATCATCAGCATGAATATTAGCAAATTTATCGAATAATACTCTTTGTGTGTCTTTGTCAAAATAAATCACAACATTGCGACAAAAAATTAAATCAATTGGTCCGTTAAATGGAAAGGAGTGTAGTAAGTTCAATTGTTTAAAGTGGATTAAAGCTTTCAATTGTTTAGATATTTTGACTTTATCACTATTATCTCCTTGTCCTTGTCTGACCCAGCGGGCAAAACGCTGATCGGATATCCCCGTTACACGATCCATATCATATATGCCTTGTGCTGCGGTATCAAGTACATTGGTATCCAGATCGGTAGCTAGTATTTTAATATCCCAGCCCATGTTCTCCGGCACCACCTCTTTTACCACCATGGCAATGGAATAAGGTTCCATTCCCGTTGAACATCCCGCTGACCAAATCCTTATTCGTTTGCTTAGCTTATTTCTTTCCATAATGGTTGGCAAGGCGGAATTAGCTAAAAACTCAAAATGATGATTCTCACGAAAAAATGAAGTTAAGTTTGTGGTTAAAGCATTGATAAAATGGGTGAATTCCTCATGTTCTCCATCTTCCAACATGGCACAATATTCATCAAAACTATCAATGTTATTTTTTCGCAAACGTCTGACCAAACGGCTATATACCATATCTTGTTTGGCATCACTTAAAACAATCCCGGAATGCGCAGTAACAATTTCCCGAACTTTTTCAAAATGAGTATTGTCAAAATGAAATTCTCGAATTTTACCCATGAAGTCAACCTGATCTTCTAGTTTATAAATTTTCGTAGTATTGAAATTATTGAATTATCAGCGACTTAGTTTTAAGTCCGAAGCAGAATAATAAGTAAAAAATAATCACAACACAACTGCTTTAAAACAAAAAAGGAGTAGATATCTTAGAAATACCTACTCCTCCCTGAATTATAATTTAAACGATTTGTTAAGAGGATTTAGAACTCTTCCCATTCATCCGCCCCAAAATCCGCGGCTGGTTGTGCTGCAGGTTTGGCAACTGGTTGTCTCGCAACAGGAGCAGGCCTTGGAGCCGGCGCCGGTTTAGCTGCAGCTGGGGCCGTTTGAGGTTGAGCGACCATGTCTCCGGTGTCGAAGAAAGCCATAAGATTATTCATATTCTTAGCTTGTTCATCCATAGATTCACTTGCTGCTGCAGCCTCTTCTACTAATGCGGCATTTTGCTGAGTCACTTCATCCAACTGCATGATGGCTTTATTAACCTGCTCAATACCTGAGGATTGTTCGGCACTGGCAGCTGCTATTTCAGCGATAATATCACTGACTTTTTTCACCGAGTTGACGATATTTGATAAAGTTCTACCTGATTCATCAACCAAGCGCGAGCCTTCGTCCACTTTCTCCACACTATCTTTAATTAATACCTTGATTTCTTTAGCAGCGGCAGCACTACGTTGTGCCAAACTTCTTACTTCAGATGCCACTACCGCAAAACCGCGTCCCTGTTCACCCGCTCGTGCCGCTTCTACAGCTGCATTTAATGCTAATAAGTTGGTTTGGAAAGCAATTTCATCAATCACCGAGATAATATCTTCAATTTTATTACTGGAGGTGTTGATTTCGGTCATGGCAGATATAGTAGATTCGATTACCTTACCACCCTCTTCTGCCTGCTCACGAGCCCCGGCAGCCAGAGTATTCGCCTGACGTGAATTATCAGCATTTTGTTTAACCGTGGAGGTCAATTCTTCCATACTGGACGCAGTTTCTTCCAGCGAAGCAGCCTGTTCTTCCGTACGCTGACTTAAATCGGTATTGCCTTGAGAAATCTCTCCTGCTGCTGAAGCAATCTGTGAAGATGATTCCCTAATATCACCAACCATATTACGAAGATTACCGATACTGGCATTAACAGCCGATTGTAAGTTGGCAAACTCACCCGCATAATTACCCAGCATATCCTCCGATAAATTACCGGATTCCATGGCGGTAATCACTTTGGAAACTTCATTAATCGGGTCCATTACCTGATCGAGCATAGTATTGATACCGTCACTAAGAACCTTCATAAAGCCTTCATATTTATCGGCATCCAATCGTTCGTTCAATTGTCCGTTTGTGGCTGCCTGAATTAGGTTGGCAATTTGAGTTTCCGCATCTTTCTCTTCGGTGATATCTTTCCATTCCACCGAATTCCCCATATAACGCCCCTGATCGTCCGTTACCATAGTCACATTCAGTGAGAAATGCATATCCAATACCTTGATTTCGGCGTGGTAAGGCATTTTGCTTGGGTCACTTAATAAAACTTCTTGATGGCGGGGATTTTGGTGGAACATATCAATACTGGCCCCCATCAAATTATCCACGCTAAACCCAGGAAAGAGTTGTCTCAATTCATTTTCCCGATTGCGTAATAAGTCTTTTACGGCATTATTCATGAACACAATATTACGCTCGGTATCGCACATCATAGTAGCCGTTTGCGAACCCGTTATTGCTGCAGTCATGCGATAAACGGTCTCTTCATTGGCAATCCTTTCAGTCACATCGACCCATTCTTGGGTAGCACCGACAAAATTGCCTTTATCATCATAAACCGGAGTGACATTTAATTCCATAATCAATGAACCGACGCTAATATTACCGGTATAAGGCAAATTGCTTGGGTCACTCAATAAACGGCGTTGATGAGAAGGATTTTTATGGAAGTCATCAATACAGGTCCCAATTAGATTATCCGCATTAAACTTCGGAAAAACTTCCTGCATTACTGATTCAACACTCTTCATCATGCGTTGGGCAGATTTATTCATATAGACAATAACCAAGTCCAGGTCAATCATCATGACTGCAGCACTCATATTATCAACCATTCCTTTAATGCGCACCAATTCCTGATCAACTGCCGCCTTAGTTGTTGATTTTCTTGCTACCATTGTGTTCTCCTCAGCGATTTCTTCATTTGGTTCATAAGCGGCAATCATTTTTTCCGCAACCATAGTTAATGCCTCGGTCCAGGCATCTTGTATTTCGTCCGTCCAATTATCCCCGGCAAATTCAGCCATCACACCTAACAATGTTTCGGCAACGGCACCATAGTGCTCGGGTAAAGCCCCATAATCTTGATGCTTTTTGCCCATTCCACTCAAGGCATTTTCCAAAACATCCGGTTTATCAACATTTTTTACCACTAAACTGATTGCGGCCAATAACATTTTAGCTTGCTTATTAATATCAGTTTCGTTAAACAGTGGTTTTACGGCCGGAAATTTTATAAACAATTGTTTATAAAACTCTTCGGTCAGTTCTTCTGCCCGTGGTTCCAAAAGTTTAAAACTATCCTGCAACAGCTTTTTCATGGGAGTTCCCTGCTCATGTTCTATGTTTTCGGGTTCAGCTGCATTCTCTGCAGACCTATTGGCATCATCGGCAGTCATATCGGAAACATTAGGATTTTTTTCGTTATCCATCCAGGCCAGGGGATCAAACCCTAATCTATCATTTGATTTAGCCATTATTAATCCATTTAAAATGTATTTTTCATTAAAAAATCTTCAGCCAATTGAGCATAGTCCACTGCTCCATGGCTTTTTGCACTGTATTCAAATATCGTCTTGGCAAACCCTGGAGATTCTGCCAATGCGACATTTTCCCGAATACAGGTTTTTAAAACCTGTTGGGGAAAATAACTCACCATCTTGGAACGAATTTCACGGGCTAATTTTCTTCGTTCAGAAAAGCGGGTTAGCACAAACCATTTTTGTGTCGATCGATCCAATCGTTCTTCAATATGACGAACAACCTGTACCAGACGGGATAATCCCTGTAATGCCAAATAATCCCCAGTGACGGGAATAATCATCTCATCTGTTCCTAAAATAGCATTCATTGCCAATAAACCAGCTGCCGGAGGACAGTCGATTAAAACAAAGTCATAGCGGCCATCATTTTTTAAGAATGCGAGTGCATCATGCAGACGATAACCTTTATTAGCACTGTTTTGGCTTTTGGTTTCCAACTCCCCTAAGCGTTTTCCGGCCACCAGAAGATCAATATTGGTTCGAACATTTTGAACCTCTTGATCGATTGGGACTCCGGTCATTAACACTTCATCTAAGCCTGACATGGTATAATTATTGATACCAAAGCAACTGCTTAAATGTCCTTGCGGATCCATATCCAATAATAAGATCCGCTTACCTAAACGGCTCAAAGCATGTGCTAAATTAAAGGTAGTAGTAGTTTTACCTACTCCGCCTTTTTGATTCATTACTGCTAAAGTTCGCATTCCTTACAACTTAAGTTTGTCAGAGTATGAAGTTAACTCATACATTAAGATACTTTTTCCAGTGCCAATTCGCCGGAGTTTAACAATTCATCTATGTTGACAATAATGATCATCCTATCGTTAACGGTGGTTAAACCCTGAACAAAGTCATTACTGATAACGCCACGCATAACTGGCGCAGGTTTGATCATGTCTTTGCTGATATTGCAAACATCAGAGACCGAGTCGACAATAATTCCCATAGTTCGGTCATGCACTTCACCATAAACTTTCATGACGATAACCACGGTAGTTTTGGTATAGAGAACTTCCGGCATACCAAAGCGTTTGCGTAAATCAACGATGGGTACAATAACACCACGCAGGTTTATCACACCTTCCACATAAGGAGGGGAATTAGGAATTGATGTCACCTTATTCCATCCTTTTATCTCCTGAACACGAAGAATATCAATAGCATAGGACTCTCCTTCCAGTTCAAAAGTCAAATGTTGCTCATTGCTGCTATCACTTAGGAAGTCAAGCTCGCCCAGCTTATCATTAATATCCTCAATCATGTCGTTCATATTAATTGTCTCTCCTTAATTATGATGCCGCTCGAGGTCGATATTCATCCATTTCATTATTGGATAAAGCAATTAATCCAGCCATATCCAAAATTAAGGCTACGGTGCCATCGCCCAATATGGTGGCACCTGAGATTCCTTCTACCCGCTTATAATTAGATTCCAGGCTCTTAATTACTACCTGTTGTTGGCTTAACAAGTCATCCACAACGATACCAACCTTACCGGAATCCCCTTCCACCACAATCATCAAGCTATCCTGCAAACGCAATTCTCGCGGTTCCATCCTGAATACTTGATCCAAATGGATTAAAGGAAGATATTCATCGCGCAATTGGTAGACTTCATTACCACCGGCAATGGAACTAATCTTATCGGCTTCTATCTCTATAGACTCGATAATCGATACCAATGGAATAATATAGATTTCCTTACCAACTTTAACCAATTGGCCATCCAGAATTGCTAAGGTTAAAGGTAGTCGAATCGTAAACGTGGTTCCTTTTCCAGGATCGGTGGTAACCTCAACATTTCCACCAAGTTCCTTAATATTTCTGCGGACAACATCCATGCCAACTCCGCGACCGGAGATATCACTAACCTGCTCGGCCGTCGAAAATCCAGGATGGAAAATAAAATCGTAAATTTTCTCGTCGGGAATTTTTTCATGTTCCGATGCTAACCCCTGCGTAATTGCCTTACTCAACAATTTATCACGAGGTAAACCGGCTCCATCGTCGGAAATTTCAATAACAATATAACCACCCTGATGATAGGCATTAAGTTGGATTACTCCCACTTCAGGCTTACCGGCAGCAATACGTTGGTCAGGAGACTCAATACCATGATCAAGAGAGTTTCGCACTAGATGAACCAGTGGATCACCGATTTTTTCCATCACAGTTTTATCCAGTTCGGTCTGCTCACCGGTGAGTTTAAGCTCGATTTTTTTATCCATTTTTTGACTTAAATCGTGGACCAAACGGGGAAAACGTTGGAACGAGAAACTAATCGGCAGCATGCGAATACGCATAACACTTTCTTGCAATTCTCGGGTATTCCTTTCTAACTGTGCCAATCCTTCGCGCAGAGCTTCAAGTCGCTCCATGCTAAATTCGTCACCCATTTGACTAAGCATGGATTGGGTGATAACCAATTCACCAACCATATTGATCAAGGTATCCACTTTATCTGTCCCGACGCGAATGGAACCACCTTCACCTGACGACTTACGCTTTTCTTTGCGTTTTTCAACTCCTGGCGTCGTGGCAGCAGGAACTTTTTCGGCAACAGGTTCTAATGTTGATACGGGTGCAAGTTCCACTTCCGGTGTTGCAACTGCGCCCCCTTCCTTTTGTGGGACTGGCTGTTGTTCTTCTGACACCTCTTGCTCCGGTTGCTCTGCAGAACTCGCCATTTCCACAGCGTTACCTTCTTCTCCCAAGGTTTCAATGTTCAATTCACAATCTTCGTCAACCCATTCAAAGATCTCTTCTATCTGACTCTTTTCAATATCGCCAATCAGTTTAATATTCCAGGCTAAATAGCTCAGCTCTGGATCAAAATGTTCGAAATCCGGGAGATTTTCCAAATCGACAGTTAATTCCATCGCCCCCAGTTCATCCAGCTCACGAATAATGCGAACCGTATCATTGCCGGTTCGAAGCATATGTTCCATGGGTTTAAAGAAAATACTCCAGCCCTTGAAAGCTTCACCACTTTCTACCATATCGCCATTCAAGGATTGTGTATCCTCCGACTCTTCTAGCGGAGCTTGGTCAGATATTTGAGCAGAGCCGTTATCATTTAACGCCTCTTCCAGCTCTTTTTTCACTTCCAGAGTTCTTTCCATAGAGGGAGGAACGTCATCCGCAGCAGCCTCCAACATTTCCCTTAACACATCCACAGAAGTCAATAGAACATTGATATCTTTTTTCAGAATCTCCCTACGTCCATCGCGCATTTCATCCAGCAAAGTTTCCATAATGTGGGTAAAATCGGCAATTTCCATCAGGCCGAATGTTCCGGCCCCACCTTTAATGGAATGAGCAGCGCGAAAAACCGCATGAATTACATCATCATCAGCAGTACCACTATCAAGAGAAAGCAAACCGGATTCCAAGACATCCAAGCCTTCATCGCTTTCCTCCAAAAAAGTTTGTTTAAACTGAGATAAATCAATAGTCATTCTGCTCTCCCTGACATTGAGAAATTACTATTCGTTAAGTTGATTCGTGAATTTCAACTAGCGATATATACTGTTACCGTAAAACACGAGCAACCGTTGCCAATAATTGATCAGGATTAAACGGTTTTACAATCCAACCGGTTGCTCCAGCCTGTTTACCTTCCATTTTTTTAGCAGCACCTGCCTCTGTGGTTAACATCAAAATGGGAGTGAATTTATAATTTGGCAATGCTCTTAATTCACGTATTAGCTGAATACCATCCATAACCGGCATATTGACGTCTGATAAAACCAAATCAAACTGCGACGTTTTGGCAACATCCAAAGCCTGCTGCCCGTCAGCAGCCTCCTGGACCATATAGCCTGCGCCTTTTAAGGTAAACACTACCATTTGACGCATTGAGGTCGAATCATCTACAGCTAAAATTCTTTTTGACATTTAGTATCTCCATTAAAATCGGTTTTTTGAGAAGCACTGTTTTATTAAAGTCCTAATGAAATTTGATTTCTTTTAGGCTTTCGAAAACATCAGATAATTTTCCTGTTATTGTAGCTTAAGATAGTAAAGCCTTGACAGTCTAATAACCTAAACTCGTCGACAAACCGATAAGACTGGCACTTTTTTTAAAGTTTTCAGAAACCCCAGACCAAGTCACATCCACATTTAAACTTTTTGCTGATTTAATAAAACTTGCCATCAACTGCAAACCGGCCCCGTCAACCTTTTCAACCTTTTCAGCATTAATGGTTATCGATTTATGATTATTTAAAATCTCATTAAATCTTTCGTAATATTGAAAAACCAATGTTATATCCAACACCTCATCAAAGCATACGGTATTTTCTACTGCTTCAGCTGGGTTGCTATCTGACATGCTTTATTCCCTCTCAAAATATGCCTTTGAACTGTTGATCACTACACTCGTTAATCGGTTAATACCGGCACTTCAAATGTAAACCTTAAATGTTGTATCGGTCAGTTCAAAACAAGCTTTAATTTTTTTTCAAATTTAGTAAAACTGTAGTATGATAATCGTAATTTCACAATAATAATAAACGCAAGAAAGAAAACCACTTGATTAAGCCACTAATTAATTTTTTTAAAACCATATTGGATAGTGCCCGAGATTTGGCGCCGATCATCATTGTGATCGCATTTTTTCAGTTAGTGGTTCTGCAACAACCTTTACCCAATTTGGGACAACTCATTTTCGGTACCGGCCTAGTTATATTGGGGCTTACCTTTTTTGTTTTTGGTTTGGAAATGGGGTTATTCCCTATTGGTGAGTCGATGGCTTATGCTTTTGCTCGTAAAGGCAATATCTGGTGGCTGTTATGTTTTGCCTTTTGTCTCGGATTTGGGACGACTGTTGCTGAACCTGCCTTAATTGCCGTATCAGAAGAAGCCTCCAAAATCGCCGCTGCAGGTGGTGCTATTATAAACACTCAGGAATCTATGCAATCCTATGCTAACGGATTACGTTTCACGGTTGCACTTTCGGTAGGTTTTGCCGCCATGCTGGGGGTATTTCGGATAATTAAAGGATGGCCTTTACATCTTATTATTATTGGTGGATACATTATTGTGGTTATTTTAACCTTTTTCGCTCCGAAAGAAATTATCGGTATTGCCTATGATTCAGGTGGAGTTACCACTTCTACTATAACAGTCCCCCTAATGACGGCATTAGGTATCGGCCTGGCCGGAAGTATTAAAGGCCGTAACCCAATGATTGACGGCTTTGGACTAATAGCCTTTGCTTCGCTAACCCCAATGATTTTTGTTATGGCCTACGGAATGATTGTCTAATGGAAGTATTAACGGAGTTTTTTACCACTTTTGCAGGCACGGTTACCGATGTTATTCCTATCGCAGTAATTATTTTCGGCTTCCAGATTTTTGTAATCCGAAAAAAAATACCCAATTTAAAGCGAATCTTAATAGGATTTTTCTACGTAATCCTAGGTTTAAGTCTATTTTTAATGGGGCTTGAAAAAGCATTATTTCCACTGGGTCGATTAATGGCCGATCAGCTCACCGATCCCAGTTTCCTATTTGAAGGTACTCAACAGGCCAGCCAAGTTGTCGCCGCACATTGGAGCGAATATTACTGGATTTATCTATTTGCCTTCGCAATTGGATTTAGCACCACTATCGCCGAACCATCCTTGTTGGCAGTAGCCATAAAAGCCCAGGAAGTATCCGGTGGCGCCATTGGTATCTGGGGATTAAGAATTTCCGTTGCCTTAGGTGTTGCTATCGGAATCTCATTAGGGACTTACCGTATCGTCACCGGTTTGCCGATACACTATTTTATTATTGTCGGTTATATCGTAGTAATGATCCAAACCTATTATTCTCCTAAACTTATTATACCACTGGCTTATGATTCCGGTGGCGTTACCACATCGACGGTAACAGTACCATTAGTAGCGGCATTGGGTTTAGGTTTGGCTTCCAAAGTTCCCGGTCGTAGTGAATTGATAGATGGTTTTGGGCTTATTGCTTTTGCCAGTTTATTTCCCATAATAGCTGTTTTAACTTATGCCCAAATTTCTAAATATATAGGCAAACGTGAAAAGAAAAAAAGACAGCAGAATGAAGACGAATATCAGAATGGATAATAGGAGAACCTCTTATGCGTTTTAAACTCATAATAGCCTTTGTGAATGATGACGTTACCGATAAGATCATCGATGCCAGTCGTGACGCCGGAGCTACCGGCGCTACGGTAATTAATAATGCCAGAGGTGAAGGGGTGAAAAAAAATAAGACATTCTTCGGTCTCTCTTTGGAAACACAAAGGGATGTGGTCCTTTTGCTCGTTGAAGAACATCTCAGTAGAGCCGTCCTGGAAACTATCAGTGAAGTTGGGGAATTTGATGATACTGCCGGCACTGGTATCGCCTTCCAAATCGATGTGGAAGATGCCGTTGGTGTTTCTCATCAAATTCAAACATTAAATCAAGAAGTCGGTAGCAGAATATGAAACAGCAAGTCGTGAAAGTAAAAGACGTCATGAAAAACAAAGTTGATTTCGTTGACGGTATGAAAACGGTTCAGGATGCCCTCTATGAAATGCAACATGTTGAAACCAAAACATTAATTGTGGAACGTCGTCACGAAGATGACGAATATGGCATCGTTATGGTTTCTGATATAGCACGCAAAGTTTTGGCTAAAGACCATGCTCCGGAACGCACCAATATTTATGAAATTATGACTAAACCGGTTATCACTATCGATAAAGACATGGATATTCGCTATTGCGCCAGAATGTTCGAACAATTTGGACTAACCCGAGCTCCGGTGGTCGATGGTAAAGAGATTATTGGCATTATTAGTTATACCGATATGGTGCTAAAAGGGCTGGTCCAGAATGAAAAGTATAAGCACTAAAGAAGCTTAATCTTTACCAGATCCCTATTCAGATTAAACACAAATCACTATAATACTTTCGCTAGCGCCGCATTGTCTAATTAAAAAGTTTAGAACAAACTTTTTGAACAAATCACAGCGGCCTAAGCATCAGTTTATTTACTCTATTTAGTAAATAATTTTATTCATTCCATCATAGATTGACTTGATTAACACTTATGAAAATTAAAACTCGCTTTGCTCCCAGCCCTACCGGTTATCTTCACATTGGGGGTGCAAGAACCGCATTATTTTCCTGGCTATATGCTAAAAAACATAATGGTTCATTCGTACTTCGAATCGAAGACACGGACAAAGAGCGTTCAACTCAGGAAGCTGTTGATGTTATTTTAGAAGGCATGCAATGGTTAGGATTGGATTATGATGAAGGCCCTTATTATCAAAGTGAGCATACCGAACGCTATCAAGAAGTCTTACAACAATTATTAGACAACGATCAAGCCTATAAATGCTATTGTTCAAAAGAAGAACTGGATAGCATGCGTGAACAACAGATGGCCAATAAAGAGAAGCCTCGTTATGACCGCCGTTGCCGCAATCTTACTGCTCCTCCGGCAGGAAAAGAGAACATTCAGCCGGTCATTCGTTTTAAAACGCCACTAGAAGGCCAAATAGACATACACGATCAGGTTAAGGGTGATAGCGCCGTTCAAAACCAAGAATTAGATGATCTTATTATTGCCCGTGGCGATGGTTCCCCAACCTATAACTTTGTCGTCGTTATCGATGATCTCGATATGGGCTTAACTCATATTATTCGAGGTGATGATCACCTTAACAATACCCCCAGACAGATTAATATCCTAAAAGCCCTCGGAGCAGAGCTACCGGAATATGCCCATCTGCCAATGATTTTAGATGAAAAAGGGGCCAAATTATCAAAACGTCACGGAGCTGCTAATTTACTCAATTATCGTGATGAAGGTTATTTACCCGACGCCCTGATCAATTATCTGGTCCGTCTGGGCTGGTCGCATGGCGATCAAGAAGTATTTAGCCGTGCTGAAATGATTGAATTGTTTGATTTAAAAGATATCAATAAATCCGCTTCTTCCATCAATCCGGAAAAACTATTGTGGTTAAATCAACATTATATTAAAGAAAGCAATCCCGACTACGTAGCCGAACACCTCCAATACCATATGGATAAAGCCGGTATTGATACCAATAATGGTCCGCAATTAAGTAAGATAGTTACAGGTCTCGCTGAGCGCAGTAAAACACTGGTAGAAATGGCCGACTCAAGTCGTTATTTCTACGAAGACTTTGACGAATTTGATGAAAAAGCCGCCAAAAAGAATTTTAAAGAAGCAGCCATCGCACCTCTGGAATACCTATTAGCTCAGTTTAGCAAGATTGATAATTGGGAAGGTGAAGCACTGCACCAAATCGTATTGGATAGTGCCGAAACATTAGAACTGAAACTGGGCAAAATCGCCCAACCATTGCGGGTTGCAGTAACAGGAAGCGGAGCCTCCCCTTCTATTGATATTACCCTGGAATTAATCGGTAAAGAACGTACTCTTGCCAGGCTGGAAAAAGCCATTGCTTTTATTAAAGAAAAGATTTCCTGACCGGCAGTTTAGACTGAAAAGATGCTGAAAATTTGCTCTTTAATGCGTCCGAAAAATTTGTAAAATTATTTGTTGACAAGCATAGGCAAAAAGCTTAAATTAGCGTCTTCCAAATTATGGGGCTATAGCTCAGCTGGGAGAGCACTTGCATGGCATGCAAGGGGTCAGCGGTTCGATCCCGCTTAGCTCCACCATATATATCAAAGGCTTACATTATGTAGGCCTTTTTTATTTCTACTCTACTACCTTTCCAGGTAAACATTTTTCAAAAATCCAATATTTTACCTTGTCCCCACCTTTCCGCTATTTAGCAATCAACTTTAGCATTTCTTAACAAATAATATTCTAGATTTACCACTCAATTTACTGTTGCATTTACCCGTTGCTTTTCCCTGGCCTGTTTTTCCTTCGAAAGCTGCGTACTTTCTGTTTACTTTTAATATTACCGGCAATGCAGGGCGTACAATAAACTATGGAATAATTGCCAGATACTAAGGCTTTAAACCTATGCTTTTGAAGGGATTCTATTCATTTAGTAGAAAACCCAATAAAACCTGAAAATCATGCCTTTGTAATTGCTCACTTTTGTTTACTTTTTGCATACTAAATCTTTTGGTTTTGACCTGTTTCGTTACGTTTCGTATAGTCATAGCTGTTCGATTTGATTTCCCAATATTACTAAACTGTTTATTGTTTTTTTAAATATTTACTACATTTTGATGAAGTCGATGTTTTTATCTTGATTTACTTGAATTAATCAATGATTCTATAGTGGAGAGCGGTAGAAATAACTTTAATGGTTGATCAGGCAGCGGAATAAAACCAAATTTTTCATAATAAGTTTTAGCATTTTGATTGAGAGCATCGACAATTAATGCATAAACTATTTCGATTGACTGGTAAAGTCCACCCTGTTCATTGAATCCACTAATAACACCTTGCCAACCAATTAGTCGACCCTTAAATAATGGCTAACCATTTGATTAAATGGTATTAATTGTCTTTATTGATCGTCAGTTTCGACCGGAAATGTTATAATAACATCAGGTTTTCTGGTCGAAATGGTGTAAAAATGTACACAGATTCTTCTCAGTATCAACAGCTCAGTTTTTTCGGTGAGGA